>Ga0209810_1000096_pt1 | contig 273884 bp, 225 predicted proteins | sample Coa_R1_7_FD_187159 | JGI IMG/M metagenome (GOLD analysis project Ga0209810, IMG submission 187159) | Surface soil microbial communities from Centralia Pennsylvania, which are recovering from an underground coalmine fire - Coalmine... | ecosystem: Environmental > Terrestrial > Soil >...
CAACGACATCACCACGACCAGGGTGGCGACGCCACCCCGTCAGAAAGGAGTTAGGATTCCCTGCACCCTACCCCACTGGCCGGTTTTGAAGTGATCATTGCTGGCCGCTTTTGGGTGATCGGTGACAGTTAGCGGCTGAAGTGAGGCACGGCAAACAACAAAAGGCGCGGACTATAAGGCACTGCACGTGGCGCGCAAGCATGCTCAAAGCCTTCAAGACGAATATTCGTCGGCTGTAGCGATGTCGTCCGAATAGAACTGGGACAATCTGCTCGCGCGGTCAGCCGTTTCAAACGCCGATAGCGGGGTCCGGCGTGACAGTGTTGGATGCCGCATCACATTTTGGGGCTCCAGCGGTTAGGGCAATGCCCTACCAATAGGGCACTGCCTTCGCCAGGACGCGATCGAACAGACGTCGGTGGATACCTGTGGATAGACGGCTGAGCGTGCTCGACCTGAGCTCAGACGGTATACTATAGAGTAACTCTGGCCTGTCGGCTAGGGTCGTTTGTCCGGTCCGTCTATCTGCCGCCCTGATAAGGCAGAGGCCCTTGGTTCGAGTCCAAGGACGCCCACAATCGCTTCGGATAGTCCACATTACTGTAGAAACCGAGACTGTACAAACCAAGCTCAAATCGTGCAAGCCCCGGCGTGTATCAGAACGCATCAATTCGAACGCGTTTTTGGTAAGGCAGCGCCCTAACGGTAAGGCAGTGCCCTAACCTCAGGCACGAAAAAGGCTCACCTAAACGTGAAGGTCCGCCGGCCAAGATGTTCATGCCGAGACCGGGGGAAGGGATCAAAGAACCAACTTCGAAAAGATGATGGAGTGTTACGTTCGCCGCGCGTCGTCAGCGATCGAACCATCGAGCTCGTACCTCCACCGGACCAATGGCTGTCCGTCGCGATGGACCGAGAGGTGCACGCAACAGCCGCGCCGCGTTGTCCCGTTGATGGAGTACTGACCCGGGCCGAAACGACGCAGGGCCTCCTTGAGAGCCGCCCTCTCGGCGGCCGCAATCAGTCCTGCATGCGGTCGCTCGCCGCTGCGCTCAGTCACGGAGGACATCACCGAAGATGATACGACCGGCTTCAGTGGCCTGGAGCATGGTGAGGAACCTGCCGTTCACTTCCTGATGGTGACGGAGATTGCGGTTCTCGCTTGCCTCGGACACAAAGAAATTGATGACGGGGCAGCACGTCTCGGCCACGCAGCCTTTGCCGCGAGCAGTGCCGACAACCACAACCGCCGTGTCTGGCCGCCATTCCAGGCGACCGTTGTTATCCACCACGACCCGAACCTCGTCACCGCAGCTCGGATCGCGGGAGACCACAGTGGCAGCCTGGCCCAACATGAACGGCGTGCCCAGCGCGTCGATCGCGCACATCGCGTAAACGGGCTCAACGGCGTCACCTAGCCACACCCGGTGAGCGGTCGGCGCGGCCGAGAACGGGTACACGTGCTGAACGTGTCCGGACGCGTCCAGGGTCAGCAGGTCGTGGTCGGCGATGGTCCGCAGCGCGTCCCGGACGTCCAGGCCCAGCTTTTCCGCTTGTTCCTGCAGCGTAGCCGAACTTGGCGTACCCCGGCTGGAATATTCAGTGAGCAGCCAGAGAGACAGACGGCGCTCGGAGGCCCCGAGCCCAGAGCCGCGGGCCTCCTGCCAGCGGTGGGGGCTGATGCCTGCTTTCAGGAGGGCGTCGCGGACCGAATCGCGCGCGGCGCCGTCGCCGCTCACGATGCCTGAACGGCCGCTGAGCGTTCGTCTGTTCGGAACCCAGGATTCGGAAAGGGAAGGATGGCGGCCAACAACAGTCCAAGGACAATCGCCAGGCCGGCGTACAACAGGTTCGCGTTAGACGTCCACGGCAGCACGCCGGAGGTCGTGTGGGCGGCGCTGCCGTGGCCAAAGCGAGCGGCATTGACGACGCCGTGATTGAGCCATTCGAGCAGTACGAAGCTGCCGCTCATCGCGAACAAGCCGAAGGCGGTGCTCGCCAGCATGCTCCGGCGCAGCGCCTGGCAGTCGCAGCCTGGTCTCGACGCTTTGCGCCGGTAGAAGAGCCAGTTGATGGCCACCACGGACGCCGCGCCAAGCGCGAGGGCCTGAGGGATGTAGCGCGCCAGGCCCAGGCTGCCGTAGAACGCGCCCAGGCCGATGGATCCGAACAGCAGGGTGCCGCCGCAGCACAGCGAGGCTATCAGCCCAACCAGTACGCTCCCGCCCAGAGGTCGAGGGTCGGTCGAGGTTGGGGACTCAGGGTATTCAGCCACTTCAAAATCACCCGGCCCGGGACTCGGCGCCACCGCTGGTCTGGTGGCTGCCGGAGGATGGCGAGCCCGGTCTAGTCTCGGCAAGTCGACATGCGGCCGCGGCCTTGCTCGATCTGTTCAACAACCACCACGCCAGTCCCAGACCCACCAGAAACCAAACCGTGGCCAGGCCGACGACAAGCGAGGTATTGGCAGCCAGAAAGGCGCCGATGGCGCTGCCACCCAACAGGCCAATAGCCAGCGGCAGGGTGATGGCCAGGTGGCAGGGGCAGGCCAGAAACGCCGTCGCGCCAATAATGCCGCCCGCCACCTTGGAGCCCGTCACGCTTCTTCCTCGATCCGCGTGCAGGCGGCAATGCGCTCGGCTTGATTCCTCAGCGCCACGTCTGCCAGCCGCAGCAGCTCCGGGATGGTCGGCTCTGAAATCGAGTAGTAGATGCGGTTGCCGTCGCGCCGCGTCGTGACGAAATCACACCAGCGCAGACAGGCCAGCTGATTCGACAGCCGAGCCTGCTTGCAGCCCAGCGCCTGCCGGATATCCTCGACCGACAGCTCACCCCGCTCCCGCAGCAGGCGCAGGACAGCTAACCGAAGCGGATCGCCAAGGACGCGGAAGTACTTGGCCACGAGCTCGTCGCTGCGCGTCAGTTCATAGGTATGGAGCTGGTCCGCGGGTTGTGTGGCCGTGTTACCCGGCATCGTTGACACTATATCATAGTCTTGTGATATGGTGAAGTCGATGCCATCGGTCGAGCTCCTGTATTTCGACAGCTGCCCCAACTACGCCGAGTACCTGCCGCGGCTCCGAGCACTGCTGGCCGCCGCAGGCGTCCCAGGCGACGTGACGCTGCGCCACGTCGACTCTGAGGAGGCGGCCATCGCACAGCGCTTCCTCGGGTCGCCCACGGTACGCGTGAACGGCCAGGACGTCGAACCCAATGCCGATGCCCGCCACGAATATGGCCTGCAATGCCGGCTATATCGGACCGCCACCGGCTGGTCCGGTTATCCGGCAGATGAGTGGGTCCGCGATGCGCTGGCCAGACCGGCCGCGGAGGTCGGATGATGCCCACCAGGATTGAACTTCCTCAGCTCAGGGAACTGCTCGACCACGGCGCTCAGCTGGTGGAGGTCTTGCCGCGAGAGGAGTACGACGACGAGCATCTGCCAGGCGCGGTCAGTATCCCGCTCAAACAGCTGACTGCCGACAGCGTGCGCTCGCTGGACAAGAACCGGCCGGTGGTCGTCTACTGCTGGGATTACCTGTGAGACATGAGCCCCAGGGCCGCGTTGCGGCTCGAGACGCTCGGTTTTCGTTACGTGTACGACTATGTGCCCGGCAAGGTCGACTGGCTGGCCCATGGCTTGCCCCGCGAGGGCGCCTCGGCGGGCCGCGCGACGGCCGGTGACGTGGTTCACCACGATGTACCCCGCTGCGGGATCGACGAGTCTATTCAGACCGTTGCTCAGCGAATCGCAGCGTCGGACTATAGCTTCGCCGTGGTGCTCGGGCCGAATGACGTCCTCCTTGGCCGAGTCCGCAAGTCGGCCCTCGAGGATGCGACCGGAACCGTCGCCGCAGTGATGGAATCGGGCCCCTCGACCATCCGACCCCATTCAACGATTAAGGACGTGGCGAGACAAATGCGCAACAGGGATCTGAGGACGATGCTTGTCACCACACCGGAGGGCCACTGGCTCGGCGCCATTCGGCGTGAGGATGTGGAGGCTCGCGCCACTGACGCAAGGGGGACAGTGTGACACCGCTCTTTGAGGCTGGGCTGGAATACGAGACTGATATGGCGCCCGTGGTGGCGGCCGCGGGCCATGACGGCGACTACATTGGCAGCGGCACCGCCACACTCACTGGCCGCGTCCACGGCACCCAGCGTTGGTCGATGTTTGCCGCCGATTGCGCCTACTTGCTGGTCCAGGCCGGCGTCGACCCCGGATCGGGTAAGCACCTGTGTCGAATCCAGCCGGGCGGAATCATCCAGACATATGACGGCGCACAGATCAGGCTGGAGGCCACAGGCTATGGCCTGCGCGGTTCGGACAAGACCCGGCCGCAGCTGTGGCACATGACCGCCGCGCTGCAGTTCGCCACCAGCGACGCGCGCTACGGCTGGCTGAATACCACGCCCGGGCTGTGGGAAGGCATCTTCGACGAGCAGGCGCGGCGCGCCACCTACCGGGCGTATGCCGGCGTCGAGCCTTCATCAATCGCTCGCGGGGCTGATCTTGACAAGGTCGAACCGGACCGGCGCAGGTATAGTGCTGGGAGGAGCTGACATGCGTATTCTCCGCGTCGTGTTCCTGGTTTTGGGCGGCTTTATTGTTTTGCTCGGCGCGGCCGTTGCCCTGTCGCCGGCGCGTCACTGGCCTTCCGAGATGGTCGGCCAGCTGACCACTCGTGCTGCCGAAACCGTGGCGCGCACACCGCCGGCGCCCGTCACCGACCTGACCGACATCAGGCAGCTGCAGGCGGACTTCAACGCCTCCGCCGGCACACCTCGGCTGGTGATGCTCCTGTCGCCTACCTGACCGACCTGCCATGCAGGTGCCCGTTGGGTACGCACGAACGTCCTGGCCAAGAATCCGTCCTTGCCACTCAAGGTCTACGTGGTGTGGTTCAACATGCTGCCCAGCGACGACCGCCGCTTCCTCGACACCGGGGTCCTGGCTGACCCGCGCGTCAGCAACTACTGGGATGAACGCAAGTTGTTTGGGACATGGGTCTCGCAGCAGATGACCCACAGTCGGGGCATCACCTGGGACGCATTCTTCCTGTTCGGGCCGCAGGCCCGCTGGGATGACGTGCCGCAGCCCGTTATCAGTGAAGGTGGCCCGGTCATCGGCAGCACCGACGAGCTGACCGCCGGTTTGCAGCAGCTCACGGGCGGAGGACTGGCTCTCGGGCGGGCCGGCGCAGTGTCGGCGCATAGCTAGCGAAGCCAGGCCCGTCCGGACACCCGAGGGGCGGAAATGGTTCGCCGCCTTCGCCGCCCTGGTTGTGCTGCTGGCGGCGCTCGCCGGCGCCCTGCTGGCGGACCAAGGTGGCGACCGGCTGGGCCTGGGTGTGGAATCGGCGTCGGCCGCCTCCACCATCGCCTTGCAGCGGCTGGGGAGCGCTTTGCCATTGGGCTACGCCTTCGGCGCCGGCATGGCAGCAGCCGTGAATCCCTGCGGCTTCGCCATGTTGCCGGGCTACTTGGCGCTGTACCTGAGAAACGACCAATCGTCGTCCCCAGTTCCCTCGAGGCTGGTGCAGATAAGTGGGGCCGTCACGGTTAGCTTCGTGGTGCTGTTCGGCGCGATCGGTCTACTGCTCACGCTGGCCGGCAGCCTTGTCGGCCGGCTGCTGCCGGTGGCGAGCCTGACGGTGGGCGTCTTGCTGGTCATTGCCGGCGCCCGAGTTCTGGCCGGGGGCGCCATGTACGTCAGCCTGGGTGAACGCCTGGCTGGCGCGCTCACCCTCCGTAGCTCACGTCGCGACCTGCTTGGCTATGCCGCCTATGGACTGGCCTATGGCCTGACTTCATTGAGCTGCACCCTGCCCATCTTTCTGACGGTCGTCGGCGCGTCGACCGTGGCCGGCAGCCGGTCACTGTCCGTGCTCGCGTTCGTGTTGTATGCGCTCGGGATGGCCGTTGTGCTTGCTGTGGCGACGGTCGCCGTCGCCGCCGTCCGTGCCTCTGTCCTCGTCCGCCTGCGTGGTGCCGGCCGGTATCTCAACGTCGTCGCCGGGAGCGTTCTGCTGGTGGTGGGCGGGTACGTCGTGTACTACTGGCTCACGCTGGGACGGGTCCTGGCCTGAAGTCGTAGTGGCAGGCGCCGATCGTCCAGCGCCACTAATGAGGGCCTGCAGATCCGGATTGAAGCTTCTGAGCCTCCGGGACGGAGTTGCGGTCCGAGCTCCGACGCTCCTGGCGGATACCACAACATCCATGTCGGGATCCAGCGCCGAAAGCAGCGCGACGAACTGCTCGCAATATTCTCGCTCGACCGGCTAGCAGTCAGGCGCTGGTTGATGGATGCGGGGCAGGACGCCTGCCAGCGCCTTCACCACCTCGGTGCCGCTGTGCTCGCTCTTCAGCAGCAGGGCCTCGACCTTTGCGCTGAGCCATCGGCGCTCTTGTTCTGTGAGCTGACGCGCCGTCAGGACCAGCACCGGGATGGAGCGCCGGCTGGGATCTAACCGCAGGGCATCCAGCACCTCGAAGCCATCACGGTTCGGCATCGCCAGGTCCAGAATGAGCGCCGCCGGCTCGTGCTCTGCCAGCCGCTCTAGCGCCTCGCCGCCATCCGCGGCCTCCAGGGTGCTGAACCCGCCTTCCCGCAGCGCGGCTACCACGGCACGGCGCACGGCCGGGTCATCATCTGCCACCAGGATCGGGCGGCCCTGCGGCTCCCCGGCACAGCGCCGGACGGCGGCGACCAGCTGTTGCGCCGGCACCGGTTTGACCAGGAACTCGTTCACCCCGAGCGCCAGACCGCGCGCGCGTTCGCGGCGGCCGGAGATCATAATCACCGGCACGTCCGAGCATCCGGGCATCTTGCGGAGGGCCAGCAGGACCGAAAAGCCATCGAACTGGCCCGCCAGTCCCACGTCCAAAACCACCGCGGCGGGCGGCCGTTGACGCGCCCGCTCCAACGCTTCCTCCCCCGTGGCCACACCTTCTACTTCGTACCCCGCAACGCTTAACTGTGTGCGAATCAGCGTGGCGAAGGCTGGATCATCCTTGACCACCAGGATGTAACCTTGCGCCTTGCCCTCGTGGGGCTCCGCCGGCTCGCGAGCGACGTCCGCCGGTTCCGATCGCGCCAGCGTGAAGAAAAATGTCGTCCCCTGGCCAAGCCCCGGGCTTTCCGCCCAGATGCGGCCACCCTGCTCCTCGATGATCAGCTTGCAGATGGCAAGGCCCAGGCCGGTGCCGCCGACCTGGCGATGCGCCGGGCTGTCGACCCGATAGAACTTGTCGAATAAGTGGGCCATGGACTCTGCCGGCAGGCCAAAGCCGTGGTCACGCACCGCGACAATGACCTCCGAATCCACCGCTCTGGCCGTGACTTCGATATCGCCGCTGTCGCTGTACTTGATGGCATTCGAGACAAGGTTGAGGAGCACCTGGATCAGCCGGTCGTGGTCGGTGCGCACGAACAGCGCCGTTGGTTCGCTGGTGAACACGAGCCGGCGTTCGCCGAGCTGCGGACCCAGGATGCTCTTGACCTCAGCAACACTGTCGTCAAGCCGCATGGAGCGGGGGTAATAGCTGAGATGCCCGCTCTCCAATCGCTCCAGATCGAGAAAATCGGACAGGAGCGTCAGGAGTCGCTGGGTCTCCTGATAGATGCGCGTGGCAAACTCGCGACCCGCGTCGGTGAGGGGCTCACGGTCCAGCAGGAGCTCGGAGAAGCCGAAGATGCTGGCCATCGGGGTGCGAAGCTCATGCGAGACCAGACGGACGAACTCGCGCTTGGCGCGTTCGATCTCTCGCTGCTCGGTCACGTCCCGACAAACCACAACCAGCGCCACCGGCTGCCCTCCGGCCTCTCTGACCGGGGCCAGGGCCATATCCACAGCGACCTGACGCCCGCCCGGGCACCAGGCAATGGCCTGCGTGGTAGCCCTCGGCTCCTGGCGCACCGCTTGCTCGACCAGCTGGGCGCTGTCGAGCTCCTGGCCGCTGGGCGTGCGCAGTCCGAGCGCCTGGCCCAACGGCTGGCCCAGGATCGATTCCAGTGTGATACCGAACATGGCCTCGGCCGCGGGATTGAGCAGCGTGACACGCCCCTCCAGATCTGTCGTCAACACGCCGTCGCTCATGCTGTACAGCACGGCCTCAGCCCGGCTCTTCTCCGCGGCCAGAAGGTGCGCTTGCTGGCTGATTTCATCACGGCTCTCCGCCAGCTCGTCGTACAGCCGCTTGGCGCGCACGGCAGAGCCGACCCGGGCCAGCAGCTCCGCCCGGTCGACCGGCTTGGACAGGAAATCGTCGGCGCCCGCCTGCAGCGCGCGCAGCTTGTCCGTCCGCTCCTGCAGTGACGTCAGGACAATCACCGGTACAGCCCTGGTGTGAGGGTCGGCTCGGAGCGCCCGGCAGACCTCGAATCCGTCCATACCGGGCATCATGATGTCCAGCAACACCACGTCCGGCGCGTCCGCGGCGGCGCGCTCCAACCCGGTCCGGCCAGTGCTGGCGCTCGTCACCGCGTATCCGTCCCGCTGCAACTGGGCGGTGACGAGCGCCGCGTTCTGCGGATTGTCGTCGATGATGAGGATGCGTGCCGCGCCTGGTTGCTCGGCGTTCACGTCGGGCGTCATCTGTTTTGCGCCAGGACGGCGGCCAACTGCTGGGGCAGACTCCGGGTATTGACGGGCTTCGAGATGTAGCCGGCACAGCCGGCGGCGAGCGCCTGCTCTTCGTCCCCCTTCATGGCGTGGGCCGTGACGGCAACGATCGGGATGGGAGCCGTCCGGGGATCAGCTTTCAGCTCGCGGGTCAGCGACAGGCCGTCCTGGCCGGGCAGCTGGACATCCATCAGGATCAGGTCCGGCTTAACCAACTGCAGCTGCTGCCGGGCCTGCTCGGCGGTGGTCGCTTCAACGACCCGATGCCCGGCCCGCACCAGTATCGTGCGCAGCATAAGCATGTTCGTGGGTGTGTCCTCGACGATCAGGACCAGCCATGATGGCTTAGGCGGCGTCATTGCGCATCTCCTTGCAGGGCTGGCGTGCGGCGTCTGGTGTCCTCGAGCCAGCTCAGCAGATCGACCCTCAGGGTTGAGCCCTTCTGGAAGATCGCCGCGACGTGGCCGTTGAGTCTAGCCTTGTCGGCCGCAGTGATGTCCTTGGCCGAGACGACCAGGATGGGGACGTCCCTTGTGGCCGCCTGCGCCTTCAACGCGTCGATGACGTCGAAGCCATTCACGTCAGGCATCATGAGGTCCACCAAGACCAGGTCGGGCACGTCTCGCAGCGCCAGCGCTATCCCCTCGGCGCCACCTTGGGCCGTCGAGACGGTGAAGCCGAGCGGCTCCAGAATGCCGGCCATGAGGCGCAGCGCGGCCGGATCGTCATCGACAGCCAGCACACGCACCGGTCGCTCCTTGACCTTGGTCGTGAACGTATACCTGGCCAGGCGCGCGAGCAGCGCGTGGCGATCGACGGGCTTCACGAAGTAGTCCGCCGCTCCAAGCGCGTAGCCTAGCTGCTGGTCGTCGACCACCGACACCACGACCACGGGAACGTCACGCGTTGACGCGTCCGATTTGAGCTGCCGCAGCACTTCCCAGCCATCCAGCTCGGGCAGCAGAATGTCAAGGGTGATGGCGATGGGATTGAGCGTCCGGGCCTGGTCGATGGCGTCGGCTCCAGACTGAGCCACCACCGCTCGGTAACCGCCACGGGCCAGGTACATGCGCAGCAGATTCGCCGCCCGGGCGTCGTCTTCCACGACCAGGACCAGGGGCCGGACGTCGTCGCCGGGCACGCGCTCGGCGCGGACGTCGCTGGAGGCTGGCGTTGGGAGGGCGCGCTCCGGGGAGAGGCCAGCGGGCTGCCGTGGCAGCTCGACGAAAAACCGGCTGCCCTGGCCCAGGGCGCTTTCCAGCCACATCCGCCCGCCGTGCAGCTCAACGATGCGCTTGGTCAGCGCCAGACCCAATCCGGTGCCCTCGTAGCGGCGGTCGGCCGAGCTATCGACTTGCTGAAACTCGAGAAAGATACGCTCGTGATCCTCTGGCGCGATGCCGATGCCGGTGTCGCTGACGATGAGCAGCACGGTCTGCTCGTCGACCTGCGCCTCAACTTGCACCCGGCCGCCATCGGGCGTGAACTTGATGGCGTTGGACAGGAGGTTGTAGAGGATCTGCTTCACTCGTCCGAAGTCTGCGACCAGGCCGCCAGCCATGCCAAGGGCGGCGTCCAGCGCTATCGACTTGCGGCTCGCTAGCGGCCGCACGGTCTCGACCACCCGCTGGACCAGCTCCTGCACCTCGAAGGTCGTGAAATGCAGCTCCATGCGGCCAGCTTCTACCTTGGAGAGGTCTAGGACGTCGTTGATGAGGGCCAGCAGGTGCTCGCCGCTGTCGTGAATGGTGGTGAGAAACTCGGTTCGCACTTCCGGGGCTTCGTCTTCCGGCGCGTCCAGCAGCAGCTCCGAAAACCCCAGGATGGCATTGAGCGGCGTGCGTAGCTCGTGGCTCATATTCGCCAGGAACTCGCTCTTGAGCTGGCTGGCTGCCTCCAGCTCCGCATTCTGTGCTTCCAGCCTGGCCAGCGCCTCCTGGAGCTGCTCCTCGGCGCGCTTACGCTGGCTGATGTCACGGATGAAGGCGGTGAAGGACACGCTTCCTCCGCGCTCGACGGCGGTGATGGCCAGATCAACGGGGAACTCCCGGCCGTCGCGAGTGACCGCCGCCAGTTCCAGCCGCTGGTTGAGTACGGGGGCGCTGCCGGTGAGCCGGTAGCGCCGCAAGCCTTCTTCGTGCGCGGCCCGATGCCGCGCCGGGATGATGGTCGTGGCCACGGGCTGCCCCAGCGCTTCTTGCTCCGTCCAGCCAAACATGGCCTCGGATTGGCGGTTCCAACCGGTGATGAGGCCCTCACTGCTCATGGTCACCACGGCGTCGAGTGCGCCGTCAATGATCAGACGATGGCGCGCCTCACTCTCCGCCAGACGCTCCAGCGCCTGGGCCCGCGCCAAAGCAAGCGAAACATCGGCGGCGATGATCTTGGCCAGATCGACCCGCTCCGGTGTGAAGAAATCCAGCTCGTCGGCTTCGAAATTCAACACGCCGATGGTCTGCTGGCCGTGGCGCAGGGGCAGCGCCAGCTCGGACTGGATGTGCGGCAGCAGTGGCACGTAGTCCGCCTCGCGGTGAACGTCGCCCACCACGATGGGTTGAGCCAGCCGCAGCGCCCGGCCGGTGACGCCCGCCCCGTTGGGCACTCGATGTCCCTGTCGGCGTTCGGCCTCGGCACCCCCGGCCGCCACGATTTCCAGCGCACCGTCGCCCGCTGGCAGCAGGATGCCCCAGGAGGTGGTTGGCAAGATCTCCCCCAAATGCTCGACCAATCGTTGCGCGATGGCCTGGACTGAGCTTTCGTCGGCCAGGGTCTGGCTTAGATCCAGCAGCGCTGCGCGCTGCCTGGCGCTGCGCTGGGCTGCCACATACAGGCGGCTGCCCTCGATGACCATGGCGGCCTGCGCCGCCAGCATGTCCGACAGGCTGAGCTCGTCCGTCAGGAATGGCGACGCGGTGTCGAAGACGCTGACCAAGGCTCCCAGGCGGCCGCCATGGGCCTGCAGCGGGCTCACCAGCCAGGCGCGCCCTCCGAGCACACCGGCCAGGCGTGCCTCGGCGTCACCCCAGCCCGCTGACGGGCTGACGGCGACCGACTGACCGTCTCGCCAGCAGGCGGTCATGATGGGAGCATCAGGTCCTCGTTTCACCTGACTGACGCCGGCCGCTTCCAAAGCTGCCAGGATCTCCGAGGAGGCGCTCAGCTCGAAGATGTCGCTGTCCCCGTGGGCCAGGGCTAGCACTGACGCCCTGGCGCCCAGGGATTGCCGTATTGCCCGCGCCGGATCGCCTTCGGCTCCCACAAGGCGCTCTTCGGGCCCCAGCTCCGCGCGTCTGATGAGGAACTGACGCAGCTCGGCCATCTGCCAGGCCCGGCGTAGCCATGCTGGTGGCGCGAAGCCCACATAGTATGCTGCGGCCGAACCCAGAGCCAGGAGGTCGGAAACCACCTGAATAGCCGGCGAGCTGCCGGGTATGCCCGTCATGACGGCGGCCGACAGCAGCGTTAGGGCCAGCAAGCCGGACCCCACCGCTACCGCCACCAGCCGCCGCTTGATAACGCCCTGGCTCGTCACGGCCGCGCGGACGAAAGCAACACTGGCGGAGGCTTCGACTGACGCAAACAGCGCGACCACGACCAGGGTCTCTGCCGATCCAAGCCGGCCCCCACGGGCGAGGATGATTGGTACCCACGAGCCAGCCATGCACGCCAGGCCGAGCGCATGCAGAACAGGTGGCAATGGCCGGAAATGCGCGACCAATCGCAGCAGCAGATAGGGCTGGCTCAACAGGAGCAGGGTTGCCGCGAAGGTGGCATCACCGGAGGCAATGCCCGTGACGGCGGTGAACGCCTGCAGGAAGATGATGATCGCCACCGACCCGAACAGCCCCGCCACCTCGAGCCGGGCGCGATCGCGCTGGCGCACGAAGGCCGCCAGGGTGAACAGGAAGAGGAGGACGAAGATGCCTTGCGTGATCGCCTGCAAGGTCACCCGGTCAGCCACTACGTCGCCTCTCTGTCATGCCGCGCTGATCTCGATCAGCCTAAGCAGCCAGCCAGATAAAGTCAAAGATGGCGAGTTCAGGTGTGAGCTTCGGCCTAGTCAATTGCTCTTAGGCCGAATGACCCCCACCGACCTATTGGACCCGCTGGCGGTGCGCGTTCGGCGGTTTCGTGCGTCGGCCTTGTCGACCGCCGGAGGCTGGCCGTCGCCGGTGCCAAGCTCCCGCTGCGGCCAGCGCCACCCATACCGGAATTGCCGGGAAGACCAATCCTCGATATCTCCGACGCGTCGGCCGTGCTGGCGGTGCTGGACGAAGAGCGGCGCATGCAGCGCGCTCTGCCGGGACGCTGGTCGATACCAATCTGCTCATCTATGCGACCTTCCGGGACGCGCCAGAGCATCAGCGGGCCCGCGCGTGGCTTCAGGCGCAACTGTCGCAAGCAGCCGGCGCCGTGGTGCTGTGCTGGCCGGTGGTGTATGCGTTCCTTCGACTCGTCACCAGCTCGAGGGTCTTCGGCCAGCATGCGAGGGCTGCGCAGCGAAGATGTTCCGGACATCGAGATCGCCGCGCTGGCGATCGAGCATGGTCTGGTGGTCGCCTCACATGATCGCGGATTTCGGAGATTCTCCGGCTTGCGGGTAACTGACCCACTGGCGGCATAAGCGGCGTTGTCCGGGTTCGCGTGGCCCGCGCGCCGCGCCGACGACGGTCCTGCGCGCCTGACCGCCCCTATCCAACAAACTGTGCCTTCATGCGACGTCGGCCGCCTGTGACTGTGTCAGTACTTGTGAATCTTGCAAGGTTTCCATATGATAGCCGACAACCAAAACAAGCGAACCGGCACCGGCTCGTAATAGCGAGCGCGAGGAGTGAGGGCATGGACAGGTATCTGGGCAAGATCGTTCCCGGGCTGGATGTGTGCGATGTCAACGGTGCGAAGATCGGCACGGTCGCGCGGGTCTACCGTGAAAATGACGCGCTCGTCGTGCCCGGCCGGCCAGCTCGCGACGAGATTGTGGAACTGAAAACAGGCTTCCTGGGCCTAGGCAAGCGGCTGTACGTTCCGCTCCGGGAAGTGAGCGACATCAGTGGTGGTGCGGCTTTTCTGGGCAGGGCAAAGGAGGACCTCGACCCAGGCTGGGAGATCAAGCCCGCACACCTCCAGCACCTGAACTAAGGCGAAACTGCGGCCGCTTTGGGTCACCCGCAGGCCGGTAAACCAGCGCTTGCTCTAACCTTCGAAGCGCCACTCGGCGACCTGCTCGGCCGGGGTGAGGTCAGGTGACAGGTCAGTTGGTCGACTGGCGGCTGGCTGCTGTTTGGGGGGCAGGCATCGTTAGCTGCCCGGGCCTGGCTGGCGAGTTGCGTGCGCTCAGACGGATCGAAGTTGGGCGGCGGTGGGGTCAGAAGGCCACCTCGTGACCGGCTTCGAATTGGCTCACGTATAAGGAATCCAGCTCTCAGCGGTGGGCAGCGACGTTTGCCGCGGCCGGTGTCGCGGGTCGACCGGACCAAATTGGCGTAACCGGCTGACGTCACTCTTCCGGTACAGGCGCCGGCGCTTCAATCCGTGACGATAGCTGCGCAGCAGGCCCCGGCTCACGTAGGCGTACAGCGTGGACGGCTTGACCTCGAGGAAGGAGCAGGTTTCATCGGCTGTGAGGAACTCCTCGCCGTCGATCATGACGAGTGGCAAAGTCATATAATATTAGAATATTGTTATATAGTTGAGGACGAGAGCGCCCGATGCAACAGGAGTGGGAATGTGGTCTACCGAGACCGAACGCTGATCTGTGTGGCGTGTGGCGGGGAGTTCGTGTGGGCCGCCGCCGAGCAGCGCACCGCGGCTGAGAGCGGCCGGGGCGCGCCGGATCTCGGCCCCATCTGCCGGGCCTACTGCCCCGACGACGCTACCAACGGCCGCGACACATCACCGGCGCGACCAGCCTCACCGCCGACGAGCTCGAGGGTTCCCCTGCGCAGTCTGTGACGGCCGGCGGAGGCTGCCCGAGGCGCAGCGATCGGCCGAATCGTGGTACCAGTTCCAGCTGCGGCCTGGCGACTGGCGCCGGCTTCAGCCCCTCCAGCCGTGGCCTGCGCTCGGGACCGGCGAAGCACCGCTCGCGCCGCTAGTTGCCGCGCAGCCTGCATTTCGCTTATGCTTGCCTCATAAGGTTGTGGAATTTGAAGGTAGGGGCTGCATAACGGAGATTGAGTCAATCACTACGCACCTTTAAATCGGAGCTGTTCAAGGCGCTCGCCCATCCCACGCGCATTCACATCCTGGAGCTGCTGCGCGACGGTGAGAAAACCGTGTCGGAGCTGCAGACCGGCCTGGGCATCGAGTCCTCGTCCGTCTCACAGCAGCTGGCGCTGCTGCGAGCCAAGCACGTCGTGGTTGGCCGCAAGGAGGGTACCAGCGTTTTTTATCGCGCAGTGGACGATAACGTGTTTCTGCTGCTCGATGTGGCCCGGAGGATTTTCAACAATCACCTGATCGACCTGCAGGCCATGGCCAGCGACAGTGCCGTCATGGAGGAGGCCGGCCGCGAGACGTTGGCTGCCGCCGGGTAGCCGTCCTCTGTCCGCCAGTCCTGCGCCCTCAGGGCGTATCTAAGATGGTCCGTCGCCGCTGCGTTCCCGAATAGCCGCTTTCGTCTCGCGGTAGCACACCCGGCTGAGCTCACCTGCCTCCCTCCGTCCGCTTGCGTGAGTCATCAGTAATATGCAAATCTAGTAAGGCTATAATGTAGCGAGCGAGACCAACACCGGAGCGACGGATGAGCCTGTTCGCAACTGTGGCATTTGTATTTCTGCCGTTCGCTCTACTGAGCCTGAGCGCCCTGTGCCTGCGGCTGCCCACCTGGCTTCGATGGCCGGTGGTCCTGATCAGCAGCGCAGAGGGCCTGGGCGTCGCGTTCGTCGCGTTTCACCTGGGATAACTGGACGAGCCGTCCCAGGTACCTCCGTTTAGGGGGCCACCGGGCAAGCTGGCGATGCCACCTACAATGTCGGCGTGTCGCACATCGTGGAAGGTGCGGAGTTTGGCGCCTACCGCGCGGCCCGCGCTGGCGCTGCAGCTGCTCGGACTGGTGGTCCAGCGCCTGCGGCGCAGCACACAACTCGCCTACGATGTGGCGTTCCTGGACGTGCCGGCGCGGCTGGCCCGCGTGCTGCTCGACATGGCGGGCGAGGGCAATCGAGCGCCCCGGCCGACGCAGGTAGAGCTGGCGGCGCTGGTGGGCTCCAGCCGCGAAAGCGTGAACAAATGGCTGGGGACGTTCGAACGGCTGGGGTGGATTCGCGTCGAGCGCGACGCGATCACCCTACTCCGGCCGGCCGACCTCCGCCGGCGCGTCGGCTGAGGTCCGCGGTCCCCGGCCGTAGTCGAACAGGATAGCCTCGGCGTGCCGGCGGAAGTCGGCGCGCCGCCGCGGACTGACCGCTGCGTCGGGTGAGCTCTCAGGCAGAGCCGCGCGTGAGGCGTCGGCCAGGATCGCGGCCGCCTGGCGCTCGGCTTCGGCTTGGTGGTCGGGCTGTGTCGCTGCCCGAGGCGCCGGGGCGCGACCCGCTTCCTCGCGCCGCGGGGCCGGCGCTTTCGGCGCCGGAGAATGACCGCCCGGAGCCGGCGGCAGGTTTCGATCGGGATCGCCCGAAGAGCGAGGGGTCCGCGGCAGCTCGGGCATGGGCTAAGCCTAACGGCAACCGGGCCCACCAGTCTGTAAGCGCCTTCACATGACCAGATATCGAGGGTCGGGCGCGCTGTGGGGGACGTCCTCCACAACCGATAATTGGCGCGTGCGCCGTCAGTCTGTCGGCGCCGCCTTCCTGGCGCGACTGGGGGCCACACGTGGCGGCTCGCCGGGCATCTTCGGATACACCGGCGGCCAGGGTGCGTCGGGCAGGCCCGCCGCGGCGTCGCGCTCGTACATTGCCAGAAGCGGCTCGAGCGACTGCGGCGACATCTCTGCCCATGGGTCGCCCATGGCCCGCACGCGCTCCGGCACCGTCGCGATGGTCAGCGCGTCTGGTTGGATCCGGTCAAGCTCGTCCCATCTGAACGGCATCGATACTTGTGCTCCCGGCCGCGCCCGTACCGACCAGGCGCCGAAGATCGTCTTGTGCGGAGCGTTCTGGTTGAAGTCGATGAACACGCGCCGGCCGCGCTCCTCCTTCCACCACGCCGCGGTCATCAGCTCGGGACGGCGTCGCTCCAGCTCGCGGGCCACGGCCACGGCCGCGCGGCGCACCTCATAGGACGTCCAGCGCGGCTCGAGCCGAAGATACACGTGGATCCCGCGATTTCCAGTCGTCTTCGGCATCGCGCCCAGTTCGTGCTCGTCAAATAACCGGCGCACCTCTCGCGCGGCCTCCTGGACCATGTCAAACGTCACACCGGGTGAGGGGTCGAGGTCGATGCGCAGCTCGTCGGCGTGCTCCGGATCGTCGGCGTGCGAGGGCCACACGTGGAACCCGATGCAGCCAAGGTTTACCGCCCAAATGACGTGCGCCAGGTCGGCCGCGACGAGCGCGTCGGAGGTCGTGCCATTCGGCGTGCTCACGACCGCCGTCCGCAGCCATTCCGGCCGCGACTCCGGGACGCGCTTCTGGAAGAAGGACGGACCGCCTGCTCCGTTCGGAAAGCGCTGCAGGAGAACCGGGCGGCCCTGCATCGCGCGCAGCAGCGGCTCCTCGACGGCCTGGTAGTAGCGGACGAGATCGAGCTTCGTCTCGCCCCGCTCGGAGAAAAAGAGCTTGCTGGCGCTGGTGACCGCGATCTCGCGCCCGGCGGCCTCCACCAGGACGGTGTCTTCAGCCATCTCAGGCCAAAGTGTCGCTCATGGCACGGACCAGTTGGCCGGCTCAAGGCAGCCCGCTAAGCCCCCTCCCGATGAGCTGCCGGCGCGTCCGAGCGTTCCAGCTCGACATACTGCGCCCCCGCGCGCTGCTCCAGCTCGGCGGGCTGGTCCTCAGTCGAAGCCCAAGGCCTGGGCTTTCCCCCTCCGGTCCTCAGCCACCGGCTCCGTAACCCTCCGGCCGGATTCCGTTTCGGCGGGCCGTTTGGCTGCCGGGGCGGTGAAGCGCTCATTGACGGCGTCCCAATCGACATTCGCGAAGAAGGCGTCGATGTACTTGGCGCGCTCGGCGGGCGCGTAGTCGAGCATGAATGCGTGTTCCCACACGTCCATCACCAGCAGCGGCTTGAACCCCGCCGGATGCCCGTTCTGGTGCAGCGTGATCCAGTGATTGCTCAGCTTGCCGGTCACCGGGTCCTGAAACAGGATGGCCCAGCCCACGCCGCGCATGCCGCCTATGGCTTTGAAATCGGCCATGAAGTTGTCCATGCCGCCGAAGTACTGTTCCAGGCTGCGCCTGAGCTCGGCTGATGGCTGGGCGCTCGGCTGCCGCTTCAGGTTCCCGAAGTAGTACTCGTGCAAGATCATGCCGTTGTACTCGAAGCCCAGGCCCCGCGTGATCTCCGCGTAGGCGGGATTCGTGCTGGCGGCCTTGCCGCTCCGGGCTAGCTCGTCGAGCTGCTCGACCAGCTTGTTCGTGTTTTGAACGTAGCCCTCGTAGAGCTTGAAATGCAGCTCCAAGGTCCTGTCCGAGATGCCCTTCAGGCCCGAGAGGTCGAACTTCTTCGGTTTGTATACAGGGGCGCTTGCTTCTGCCATGACGGTACCGTCCTTTGCGAGTATTCGATAGCTCGGGGCCGCAACTTCTGTGCCCCACAACCGGCCGCGGCATGATCCAACCGTGGAGCTGGCCGAAGCGCTGCAGCGCCCGGATGCCTATCCGTTCCCGGTGCACGAGGTCGGCTTTCGCCAGACGCACATCTCCTGGGTGTTCCTGGCGGGAGCCTACGCCTACAAAGTCAAGAAGCCCGTCAACCTCGGGTTCCTCGACTACACCACCCTCGAGCGGCGGCGCTTCTACTGCCAGGAGGAGGTGCGGCTGAACCGTCGCCTGGCGCCGGACGTCTACCTGGGTGTGGTGCCTATTACACCTGGGCCACGGGTCGAGGGCCACGGCCCGGCCATTGAGTACGCAGTCAAGATGCGGCGCCTGCCGGAGCCGCGTATGCTTGACCGCTTGCTTGCCGCCGGCGCTCTCCATGAGGGCGACATCGACCGCCTCGCGCAGCGGCTGGCGCGCTTCCATGCGGAGGCCGAAACCGGTCCGCGGGTTGAGCGCGGCGGCAGCATCGAGATCGTCCGGCGCAACTGGCAGGAGAACTTCGACCAAGTCCAGCCGTACCTCGGCTGGACCATCTCGGCTCGCGAGCTGGAATCCTGCAGGCGCTTTGTCGATCATGAGCTCGCCAGCCCCGAGGTGTTCGAGGCGCGCCTCCGGCACGGGCGGATTCGGGACTGCCACGGCGATCTGCGGGCCGAATCGGTCTGGATGGGCGAGGATGGCCAATTCGAGGTGTTCGATTGCATCGAGTTCAATGAACGGTTCCGCTACGGCGACGTAGCCTCAGAGGTGGCGTTCCTGGCTATGGACCTGGACTGGCGCGGCCGTCCTGACCTCGCCTGGAGCTGGACCGACGCTTACCGGCGGGCCTCGGGCGACGAGGGCATGCTCGAGCTCCTTCCTTTTTATAAGTGCTATCGAGCGTTCGTCCGGGGCAAGGTGGAGAGCATGGCCGTCAACGAGCAAGGCTTCACCGACGACGAACGGCAGGCCCGCAAAGAGAGCGCCAGCCAGCATTTCCGGCTGGCCGAGCTGTACACCGCCCAGCTCGCGCCGGTGCTGATCCTCATGTGCGGCCAGGTGGGCTCGGGCAAGACCACGGTGGCTCGCGGCCTGGCCAGCCTGCTCGGGCTGCCGCTGCTGTCCAGCGACGTCGTGCGCAAGGAGCTGGCCGGCCTGGAGGCGGGCGCCCGCTCGCCGTCGTCACTCGATGCCGGACTGTACCGACCCGAGGCGCGGCGAGCGGTCTACGAAGAGCTGTATCGCCGCGCCTCGGATTGCCTGAGGCGAGGACAAAGCGCCATCGCGGACGCCACCTTCGGCGAGGCCGCTGAGCGCTCGCGTGCCGTGGCCGCGGCCGAGCGCCATGGAGCCGGCTACTTTGTCCTGGAAACGGTAGCCCCGGCGCGGCTCATTCGGCGGCGGCTCGAGGCACGGCAGCGGCAACCTTCGAGTGCTTCGGATGCCGGCGTCGAGGTCTTTCAGCGTACACGAAGCCGCTTTGAGCCGCCCAGCGAGATTCCGGCCGATCATCGCTGCACGCTGGACCTGGCCGGCGGCATTGCCCAGCCGGTCAACGCGGCGGTAGCAGCCGTGCTGCAGCGTGCTGCGACAGCGCCCTGAAACCCGCGAGATGGTGCCGGTTGACTAGACCGGCTGGTAGCGGCGCGCCCGCCGCGCTGGGCGCACGCTGCTGTGCCTCGAGCCAGTGGCTTCCGGTTCCCAAAGCATGCGGGTGATGAGCCCGGGCAGCACCGCGCCGTCCGGCAGCTCCACTTTATCGCTGGCGACCATGAAGAGAAGGTCGACCACGACGATGGAAGCCGCGACGATACCTGCGCGCAGCCGCATGGCTGGAATAAGAAATGCTGATGCTTGCCGCCTGGCCTGCATGGATAGTCTAGGGACTACGCCTTATATGACCAATGCTCACTATTCGCATTGGTGCGCAGGTTCACTAGCGTTAGAGTTGCGTTACACATGGCGGCTGCACGGCAGGTAGCTCTCGCTGGCCATGCGGCACCCTCGACTGGGCGCAACGTGGCCGCGGCAGTCGTCACCTACGCGGTGCACGCGGGGGCCCTAGGCTGCCTGGCTTACCTGGCCTTTCGCTACCCCATTGACCCCCTGTTCACCTGGCAGGCGCTCTTCTGGCTGGCCCTGAGCCTGGTCGCCAGCTATTCGGTGGTGCGAATCTACTCCACCGGAACACCCAACAGCGTGTCGGCAGGATTCACCATTCACGCCGCCATCGTAGCGCTGTTCAATCCGCTCGTAGGCGTGCTGCTGGTGGCCGCAGGCAGTCTCAGCGAACGCGATTTCAAGCGCCTGCGGTCGTTCGATTGGACGCTCTACAACCGCTCCATGTACGTGATCGCCGCGACAGCATCCGCGCTGGCGTTCGCGGAGCCCGCCCCGGCGCCGATCTCCTCGCCGGTTGGCAAGCTGGTTGCCCGCATGGGTGCGCTCGTGCTGGCCTTCTTCGTCGCCAATACCATCCTTGTGCGGGCGCGCATCGCCGCGCTGGACCGCGAGCCGTTCTTGAGCAGGTACCCGTTCAAGGGCGACCTCCTGGTAGGCTACCTGCTCCAGGGCTTCGTCGCCATGCTGCTGGTACTGTTCGCCGCGGGCAACGAGGCCCTTGCCGTCGTCATCCTGGGGCCGCTGTTCGGCATCAGGTTCTCGCTGCAGAAGATCATCGAGCTGCGTGAGCTGAACGAGCAGCTGGTCCAGTCGTTTGCCGACGCGCTGGACATGCGCGATCGCGAGACGGCCGGCCACACCCGGCGGGTGGCGACCGTTGCTCGGTTCATCGGCATGAAGCTGGGGTTGTCGCGCCGCGAGCTGGACGATATCTACGCCGCCGGCTCACTGCACGACCTCGGCAAGATTGGCATCCCCGATTCCATCCTGCTCAAGCCCGGCACCCTCGACCGCCATGAATGGGAGGAGATGAAGAAGCACCCCGTCCTTGGGGCAGGCCTCCTGGCGCCTTACCGGCACTTGCGGAACGTCACCAGCATCATGCGTCACCACCACGAGCGCTGGGACGGCCGCGGCTACCCCGATGGCCTGAGCGGCCAGGACATCCCGATCGGGGCGCGGGTCATCGCCGTGGCCGACACGTTCATCGTCATCACCGACGGCCGGCAGTACCGACCTGCGCGCTCGATCGGCGAGGCCATCGCGGAGATCGAGCGATGCTCCGGGTCCCAGTTCGACCCGGCGGTCGTCGAGGCTTTCTTAGCGCTCGATCCCGCGGATGTGCTGGCAACGGTCGACGCGATGGACATCCGCGATCCGCGGCCTGTGCTGCGGGCCCTGGCGCCCGGGCCCATCTGGTCCAGGTTGATCGGCTTCAAAGCGGCTTGACCTTCGGCATCATGTCCTGGTCGCTCGTCGCGGCCGTGCTGCTGGCGCTCGTTCTCCGGGCGGACTTCCGGCGCGTGGCCTCGGTGCGCATCAGGGCCTGGTATCTGCCGGTGATCGCCCTGGCCGTTAAGCTCGGCCTCATCCTGGCGCACGCGCCGCCGACGCCCTGGGCCCAACCCCTCATGCTGCTGCTGGTCCTCGTGGCCGCGGCGCTGAACTGGCGTCTGCCGGGTATCCCGGTGCTTGCCGCGGGCTTGTTCCTCAATCTCGCCGTAATCGCCGCGAATGGCGGCGCCATGCCGTTCCCAACTGAAAGCTACGTGGCCGCCGGCAAGCCTCTGGACCCCGAGACCGGCCAGCCGTACTCGAGCACACTTGGCCGTCCGGAAGGCCTGGACAGCCGCCTTGTATGGTTCGACGACCGCATCCCATTCCCGCCCACGCGGCAGATCATCAGCGTGGGCGACGTGCTCATCATCGCCGGCGGCGTTTGGTTGGTCCTTGGTCTGAGCCGGCCCGCGCTGCTGGAAAAAGTAAAGGCCCCAAAGCCATTCCGGCTCTGGGGCCTGCCAGGCGGTGAGAGCTAACCGCCTTCGTTGCCTGCGCCCGCGGCAATGACGAACGCCACGACCGCGAGGACGACCGGAGCAATCCTGTACCAGTAGGTGCGCGCTTTACGCATATTCAGGCTCGCCTTCCCCTTTGTGTTTAGTGACCAGCTCGGTCCTAATAGCAAGCTAAGCGTTCGGGCAGGCGGGCGGCATCTGACATTTACTCTGTTTTGGCCGCGATGACTACCCATCGTGCGCTAGGAGATCCGAGCAGGCTCTTCTACATAGGGAGCCAGACGGTAAACGTCGCTCCCTGACCGGGGGCGCTGTCGGCCAGGATGGTGCCGCCGTGCTGCTGCGCGATCTGCGCCGCCATGGCCAGGCCGATGCCCTGCCCGTTTGACATCCCAGTCGCGTTCGAGCCCTGAAACAGCCGGTCGAAGATGTAGGGCATGTCCCGTTCGCTGATGCCGACTCCGTCGTCTCGAACGCGCAGCACCGCCCAACGCCGGCCTTTGTCCGCGGCCGTCTCGAGCTCGACCGAGATGACGCCCCCCGGAGCCGTGAACTGCACGGCATTGTCCAGCAGCTCGGCCACCATGCGCCGCAGCCGCTGCGGATCCCACTCGCCGGTGATTGAGCCGTTGCAGCTGAAGCGGATGTGCGTCTGCGGGCTGCGGGGTTGCTGCCATTCGACCGCCTCGAGGGCCAGCGCCCTGAGGTCCGTCGACTGAGGGTGCAGGCAGAGGGGCTTTCCCCCGAGCACCTGCCAGGTGTCGGCGGCGTCGTTGAGGATCTCGGCGGCCTGCCTGCACGAGATTTGAATGTGATCGATCCGACCGGCCAGCTCGTGTGAGTCTGGGAGTGTCTCCTGCAGGCGGCGTTCCATCAGCTGCGCCGAGAGCTTGATCGACGCCAGGCAGTTTTTGACGTGATGCATCACGGCCAGCATGGCGGCGCGCCCGCCGTTGCAAGCCTGGCATGCGTCCTCGGCGCCGACGGACCCATTCTGTGGAAACGAAACGACTGTTTGCTCGGTCAGCATGATCGCCGGAAACAACGCGGCTTTCCGGGCGCAGTTACGCCGGGCGCGGAGCAGCCGGCATTTTGTTCCGAAACGTCCCATCGCTGCTTGCCGATACCGGCGGGAAGTCGTAGGAAGACAGCCCCTGTTCGGTTGTCCATGGGGGCTGTTTCATTGGTCTAGGCGGTACGCGCATGGACTCTTCAACCGGCCCTTCCCCGAAGCTGAACGATCCGGCCGATCGGCAACTCCTTCCCAGATTCCGCCTCGAGCGGCTCGTCAATCCACACTACGATCACATCCCGCCCTCCATCCCGGGCTTTGAGGCGGACGAGGAGGATCAGTCGACTGGCGCTTGGATGCGAGGAGATCCGGAAGCGCGGCGGATGCGGCGGTAGGCGGCGTACAGCTCGACCGCCTGGTCTCGGGACGCGGAAGTCACTGCCTGCCAGTAGGCGTGCCGCACGTCCTTTAGCGGCGCCTCCGGCCGAAGCCCGAGCAGCCAGTAGTCGTACTCGAATGCGTTCATAGGCCGCTCCGGGAGTTCCCGCGGCTCGTCCGGTTCCTCCGGCTCGACCTCTTCGGCGAGCTCGGTTTCCTCATCGGCTTCGGCTTCGGCGGGCCGGAACGTTCCAGTAATCAGTCGCAGCAGGCCGACGACAAGGGCCGGCCAGGTGACCAGCGCCGCGCCGCCGCTGGGCAGTTCGCCCGCGTAGAACCAGCTGCCGGCGAACAGGGCCAGGCCTAATGCGAACAGCACCAAACCATCGCCCGGCAGGCGTGCCAGGCGCTTCAAGCCAGGCTGGGTTCCCAGGTGGCGGGGTCTACGCCGGCTTTGCGGATAAGGCTGTGGAGGGCGTCTCGCCAGGCGGCTACGTCCAGCCGGCCGTCAGGGTCCGTGAAGCGGTGCTCAGACTCGAGCAGTTGGTGCGCCTCAACGCCGTACAGGCCCGAAGCCGCGATGGCTTCCACAATGCGTTTCAGTGTCTTGATATGGGCCAGCGCGGCCAGGGCGAAGTCGCGCGCGAACATCGCATCGGTGGCCCGCCAGCGGCGGACGTCGACGGGTGTGCAGCCAGCGGCTCGCGCGGCAGCGGGAATGCTTCCGGAGATCTCGAATTCGCTCAGGAACAGCCTCTTAGGCGCCGGCGCGCGGCGACCCGCGGCCGAGGCGCGCTCGCGTGGACGTATCGAAGCTTGCCTCCGTGAGCCTGCTCTTTTAGCCGCATCGGGCGGGGGACTCAGCAGCATGGCAATGATCGGTGGCAGGTGCTCCGGCGTGCTGCTAAATCGATCGGCCGGGCGCAGCCTGATAGCGCTCAGTGGTTGGTCGTTATGCGGTTTCATCCTAGACCCGTGGGTAACGTACTGCGTTCCCACGGCCTCTGGCGAGCGCGCTTTGGACCGATGTTCATAGGTAAATCACGCAATCCGAAAGTGAAGGTTCGGCAACCTTCAGGCTTCGAGCTCACCCCGCAGCGTTCCCGGCGCGCCTCGCACGGTCCTGAACTGCGTTGCTGAGGGCGAACGTCTGCGGCCCCGTGGGGCGGTTGACGACTTTAACGTCGCCGCAGTTGACACAAGTCCAGATCTGCTCACCACCTCCGGGAGTGTAGTGGCTCACGATGTCCCAATGGTGTGGCGGACATGGTTCTCCTAGGGAGGGCTGCCAGGGCGGTCGCGTGGTATCCACAGACACACTGTGCCGCGCCCGAATTGTCTGGGCGCCACAGTGCGACTTCTGGGCTGCGCGATCTTGGCATCACTGTGCTAGGTGCTTCCGGAAAAAAATCGATTAACAGCCCGCCAACGCCAGGCGCGTATTGCCGGTATCACCTACCATCATGGGTTAATACTGCTAGCGAAGATTTGCATGGACCGGCGATGACATAACCGCCGCCTTGCTCATATGCTGCGCCGCGATGGTACGAGCCGAGGGTCTGGACCTCATCGACGCGATGAAGAATTTCGACCTGCTGGAAGCGCAGGTTCGCTCCATTGTGCGGGGACCTCACTTGCGGCTCTGCACGGCGCTGCAGATTGCCGACATGCACCACAAGCTCGACCAAGCCGAAGCCATGGTACGCGAAGGCGCCAGCGCCCTGGGACTGGACCACACCGCCCCGATGTCCGTCCTGCGCCAGCAGCTGAGGTGGGCGACCCCAGCCTGAGCTACTGCACCTGCGCGAAGATCTGCGTGTAGTAGAACTCGCCCCGCGGCCCTGGCCCGGCAATGCCGATGCCCGCTTCGTTGAATCGCGGGTTGAGGATGTTCGCGCGGTGCGGCGGGCTGTTCATCAGCTGGGTTCGGGCGAACTCGAGCGATTGGCCCCAGTTGTAGCTGTTCTCCGCCAGGTTCTCGCCGGCGAACGCATACGGGAACCCGACTGCGTCCAGCATGCTGGTGAAAACCAGGCCCCCCCTCGCGTCATAGTGGCTGAACACGCCGGTAGTCAGCATCTGCTCGCTGCGCTGACGCGCCAGGCCCGCAAGGACCCCATTCGCCGCCAGAGGCGGAAGCCCGTTCGCGGCGCGGTCGGCGTTCACCTCCGCCAGGAAGTAGCATTCGGGCGCCGTCATGGGTGGATAGGCGGCCGCGCCCGCCGCGGTCGAAAGGCCGGCGAATGCAGTCATGGCCAGTGCTGCGGCCGCCAAACCGGACCGCGCAGCATGCCAGGTGGTCTTCAGGTTCATGGAAGCGCTCCGTCTCCTCGCGTAGCTAGGGTTCTGCTTTTTTTACCTAGCCACGCCTAGGATGAATGCAGAAGACGGTAGGACTTTCTACCTAGCTCGACTCCGAAGCTTGGTCGATGCAGGCAGCGCGGGGATGACGTAGCATGGCAGCCTCATGGCCGTCCGCCAGGTTCCTGGGCCAGCGGTGGTGTGCTTGGGCTTGTCGGCCTGCCTGTCTGGGCGGGGCGCCCACAGCCAGCGCGTCCCCTGTTCGTCCAGGCCAGGCGAGCGCGCCTGGACTCTGCGCTGCGCCCCGGTTCTCAAGCAGGACAGGCCCACTAGCCGGGCAGACGTTCCGCTCCCAGTCGGAACTCACCAGGACCAATAGGTAGAAGGCCACTTTTTCGCCAGCCGTTGCGGACCTATGCTGCCCTCATGGCAGACAGGCAAGGCGCCGGGAAAGGCTCAAAGCGAGTCCGCTCCGACGCCGTCGACGTAAGCATGTTCTCAGCGCACCAGGTCGCCCGCTTGCTGGCGCTGCGCATTATGTACAACCTTGGCCACTACGCGGCCGACGATCCTTTGGCCTCGCATGACGACCCGCCGCGCATTGGGGGCGATGCATCGTGAGGCTCCGGCTCCTCGCGGTTGTGTTGGTGGCCGCCATGCTTCTGTTCCCGGCGTCGGCGGGCGCCCAATGCAGCCTCCAGCCCGGCTCCGACTGCACCGGCGCCGATCTGCACGGCCAGGATCTCACCGGCGCCAATTTGACCGGTTCGGTGTTCATCAACGCCAACCTGAGCGGCGCCAACCTGACCAACGCTCAGATTGGCGGCTCGATCCTCCAGGGTGCCAATCTCAGCGGGGCGAATCTCACCGGGGCGCAGCTCGCCGGATCGGTGCTCCAGAGCGCCAATCTGAGCGGCGCAACGCTCTCGAACGCCAGCATGTTCGGCTCGATCTTCGCCTCGGCCAACTTGAGTGGCGCCACCGCGAGCAGTGCGCTGGCCTACGGTGACGACTTCAGCGGCGCGGATCTGAGCAATGCCAACCTGGCCGGCGCCGATCTCCACGGCTCTGTGCTGAACGCCAACCTGACGAACGCCAACCTGAGCGGTGCCGACGTCCATGGCGCGATCTTGAATGGCGCGACCCTGGCCGGCGCCAACTTCTCCGGCGCTAACAACACCGGCTGCATCGGCTGTCCCTAGGGCCGGATCTCGAGCGGCTCGCTCGGGCCTAGGGCGACAAAGGCGCGTTCTCTCCGCGGGAAGGCCGCATCCGAGCAGACCTGCACGCCGCGCTGCTGCCGCTTGGCCTCGTACATCGCGAGATCGGCATGGCGCATCAGCGTGGGCGCATCAAGGCCGTGCGCCGGGTAGCAGGCGATGCCGACGCTCAGGCTGATGTCCGCCCGCTGACCACCGACCATGAACGGCAGCGCGAAGGCCTGCCGCAGCCTGTGCGCGGCCTGGACGGCCTCTTGCTCGCCGCTCACCCCCGTCAGCACGACGGCGAATTCGTCGCCGCCAACCCGCGCCACCATATCCGCGTCGCGGAGCTCGGCCCGCAGGCGCTGGCCGGCGCGGGCCAGCACGGCGTCGCCGACGTCGTGGCCCCAGGTGTCGTTCACGCCTTTGAACCCGTTGAAGTCGACGTACAGCACCGCCGGATAGCCCGTTTCGACATTGGCGCACTCGGCGGCATGCTCCAGGTAGCGCACGAGGTGCGCCCTGTTGGGCAGTCCGGTGAGCTCATCGTGCTCGGCGCGGTAGGCCAGGGCAGTGGCGATCTCCGCGTTCTCCCGCAGCTGCTGCTCGAGTTCCACACTCATGCGGATGCGGTGCAGCAGCTCGCTGGCGACGAGGCCGCCGAGCAGCCCGGTGAACAGCAGGTAGCCGACCTGTATGGCGATCTCGATCTCGTGACCGGTGACCTGTCCCATCGCCGCCAGCATTGCAACGTAGAAGGCGGCGTACACCGCGGACGTGACGAATGTGCGTCGAGCGTCGAACCGGAGCATGACGGCAAGCAGGGACAGGAAGCAGACTGTGAAGTACGGTGAGTAGAGGCCTCCGGTTGCCGCCAGCCACAGGGCGATGAGGATGGCGTCCAGCGCGGTCGTGACGTATGAGGTGACCAGAGGCTGAAAACGGTCGTGGGGCCGCAGCAGGACGGTCGCCCCAACATAGGCCACGGCGCCGGCCATAACCGCCCAGGCGAGCGTGAGGTGTACGCCGCGATGTCCCAGGACCAACGGGAAGCTCGCGACGTTCAGCGCGACCACTCCGAGCCGCAGCAGCCGGATACCGCGTTCGGCAACGCCTGCTTTCTCGTGGTCCGCTCGGTCAGCCGAAAATGCGAAAGGGTTTGCCACTAGAACGTCCGTCGTGGATGCCGGCGCGGCTAATGAGTGATGGTGGCCAGCCGAAGGTCGTTTCGCCGGCGAGTGCCGCGGCGGCGCTCGCGCCTGACCGGCTGAACGTCACGGCGGCGGTCCTTCATCTGCCTCAGCTGCCGGCGGATCTCGCTCATTCGGAAGGTGGCCAGCTCGGGGTTCATTTCGACGGCCCGGCCGCGCAGTCGAGCCTCGAGCTCGTCCAGCCGCCGGTGAATGGCCGAGATGCGCAGGCCAACGTCCCGAATGTGGTGGGCTCCACCGTCGCGGACGATAGCTTGGAGTTGGATCTCCAGCAGGTCGATATTGGCTAAGGCATCGGACAGCCGGCGCAGGGGATACGTCATCGCACTCACTCCTAGGTCATGCCTACCTGCCGTGATATCCACCCCACGACAGAACGGCCCGCCTCCCCGCCCCAACCCTGCCCGGCGCTCTTTGCCGTAACAGCAAGGAGCCGTTCGATAGGACTAGGTTACAGCATTTCCCTAGCGTTTGTCTAGGGAGACCAAGCAATTGGCCGGAACAATTGGCAACAAGGCACAAGGACGTTTTCCCTAGTATTGTCGCCAAGGGCCAACTTTTGCCTCTCATCCTTGTGCGTGAGACAACACCCGTCACCTGATGGCGGTCTGGCGCGTTCTCTTGTGCTTAGCGCCAGTGCGGGGCAGCCAGCCCGCCGCGGAACGCCGCCAGCGCTGCCGGCGAGCTGTTGATCCGCCAGTCGGTCTCCTTGTTGATGTTGAACCACACCAGCCCCTCAATCCGAGGGTCGCGGGCAACCGTGGAGAACATCCCATCCAGCCAGGCCGCCTTGTCGCCGCCGTGCTCGGTTGAGCCGACCTCCGTTAGCCAGAGGGGCTTGTCGGTGAGGCGCCGCATGGTCGAGATCGTCGGCTCGAAGACTTCTGCGAACGTCTGCCAGGAAGACCACGGCTGGGTGCTGCCCCAGTTGTACCCGTCGATGCCTACGCCATCTACATACTCATCGCCGGGGTAGAGGCGATCGAGCGGTGTGGCTCCGGGGAAGTCGGCGATAGCTGTCCACAGGACCTTCACGTTCGTTGCCCCCGCCGCGGCAAAGATCGACCGAACCCGGCGAAAGGTCGCGATGTACTGCTCGGCGGTATTGCCGTTCACGCCGGGGTCCCACTCGTTCCAGCTTCCGTTGGCCTCACAGCCCCATCGCACGTACAGCGGGCGGCCCCACCGGCGTGCGCCGTCCGCCCACGACCAGATGTAGGCGTCGAACTTGCCCGACAGGATCTGGGCGTCCGAGTAGCGCGGGTCGTTGGGCCCACGGCTGTCGGACCAGCCCTGCCAGGTAATCAGCGGTGTCTGCCCCCGCCGGTCAAGAGTGGCCACGAAGTCTGTAGGGAAGGCGCTGTCCCAGCCGGTATAGAACTGGATGATGCTCGGCCGGCGCCCCGTTTCGCGGTCGTAGGCTTCGAGCGAGCCCCACCAGTTTGGCCAGCCCGGATCCGGGACGTAAGCTCCGGCGACGACTTGCCGCCGAGAGTGCTCCATTTCGAGGCCGGCGGGCTGCTGCGCGCCGGCGGTCACCGCCTCAGCCGGCAGGCAAGCCGACACCAGCGCGCCGAGTGAGACGAGGAGGCGGTGAAGTGCCGACAATCCGCCGAGTGTACAACGCGACCGAGTTCGCCTGCTTAGAGCGCCCCAGCGCGGTCCGCGGACGCGATGGAACATCGAAAGGTCCGGGTTGTCGGGAATGTGCCTGACGATGCTCCGGCCGGCCGCTAGGGCCTGCTCGGGCGCGCCCGGTTACGGAAGGAATGGCGGACGGCAAGCTCAGCCCGCCCTGCGTACCCGCGTCCGCCGCTCCGGTCCGCGGTAGCTTCGGTCGCCACCTCGGCGCCGGTCAGGCTGTTCCCGTAGCAGGCGGCGCAGATGTCCCAGCGTGGCCCGGTCATCCTCGCCGAGCTCGGCGGCCCGCCGGCGCAGCCGGTGCTCCAGGTAGTCGGCCCTACGGTGCAGCGCGGCGATGCGCAGGTGTTGGTCGCGGCTGTGGTGGGCCCCGGCGTCGCTGTGGAGCGTGATCAGCTGCACCAGCACAAAGTCCAGCTCGGCTAATGCGTCGGTCACCCGGCGCCGGCCGTCAGATGCGGACCAGTCCATGTTCGATCGCATAGACCGTGGCCCGAGTCCGGTCGCGCACGTGGAGCTTCTTGAGGATTTGGGTGACACAGTTGCCGATCGTGCTCTCGCTCAGGCAGAGCGCCGACGCCATCTCGCGATTGGACATGCCCGAAGCCAGCAGGGTCAGCACTTCTGTCTCTCGCGCGGAGAGCGGCGATCTGGTGGACGGTAGTGGCTCGCCCCGCGCCACCCCGGCCGCGGCAGCCATCACGCGCGCGGTAACGTTGGGCGGCAAGTACGCGGCGCCCTCGCTGGCCTGCTTCACCGCGTCGAGCAGCACCTGCAGGCTCTCGTGTTTGGGAACGAACGCGCACGCTCCCGCCTCGATTGCGCCCAGCAGCGTGGCGTCGTCGTCCTTGGCCGTCACGATCACCACCTGTGCGTCAGGCAGGCGCTCCTTTATCCCGCGCGTCGCGGCTACGCCGTTCATGCCGGGCATGGACACGTCCATGATCACCACGTCAGGTTTGAGCTGCACCGCTTTGTCCACCGCCTCACCTCCTTCGACTGCCTCCCCCACGATCCGGAACTGGTCCCCCAGCGCGGTCTGCAGTCCCTGCCGAAAAACAGCGTGGTCGTCCACGAGCATTACACGCTTCACACGTCCACCCCTGGTGCAATCTACCTAGGTGATGCCCTTGTCACCCGTAGAGTGGCGATGTTAGCAAGTTGCATGCCTCACCCATCCGGGTGCCCCCATCAGGGCCAATTAGCTAGCCGTCGCGGCGGTTGGAAGAGAGGCTCACCCCGGTGTGCACGGCTGCGAGCAGCGCCTGCAGCTCAAATGGCTTACGCAGGTAGGCGTACGCCCCCATGCGCCTGGCGATGTTTTCCGGGCGCGGATTGCCGGTGATCAGCAGAATCGGCACGCCTTCCATCAGACTCAAAGCGCTGGCCACCGCTTCACCGTCGATACCGGGCAGCATCATGTCCACCACCGCCAGCTCGAACTCCTTGTGCTGGGCGGCGTCGAGCGCGAGCCAGCCGTCGCCGGCGGCCGTAACGTCGAAGCCCTCGCTGGACAGCGTCTCGAACAGCAGCTGCCGGGTGTCGGGGTCGTCCTCGACCACTAGGATGGAGCGCCCTTCGATGGTCATTGCGCAAAACCCGCATGGAGATGTGCCGGATCCACCCGGTCATTGTGCCCAGTTTGCAGGATGCTGCCGGGTGCCTCCGCGCCTACCGTGGCAGCAGACATGGATATCTCGGTCCCCCCGGCGATCAGCCGGCGCGCCCGTCTGGCGCAAGCCGTCGCTTTGCAGGATGGGCGGGCCCGGTGGCAGCGGTGCGGCTGGGTGGTCTCGCCGCCTGTGCCCAGGCTGCGGCTGGTGGACGCTTCATACGCCCGCCCCAACCGGCCTGGCGATCTCTGGCAGGCGAGCTGCGGCGGGTGCTTCGCGGAGCGGGCGCAGGCGGCGCAGCGCGCCGCGCTGCGGGGATTCCTCGACCGGCCGCGAAAGCCAAACCCACCGTTACGCTCGATCTGACCAGCTATAACGCTGCTATATCGTTCCCCCCAGGGATCTGCAAGATGCCGCCGCTGGCATCCTGGGGGATGTCCATCGTCACCCGCAGCAGCACCGTCGCGCCAGGAGGAATGAGGCCGGGCACCATGAGCTCTGATCCCTGGCTGTCAACCTGCCGCAACTCGAAGTCGCTCACATAGCGGCGGCCCTGTTTGTCTCTGAGAACGATGTTCGCACTGCTCAGCGTCCTGGGCGTCGACTGATTGTTGCGCACCCGGAAGTAGAAGTTGATCCAGCGTCCCTTGGCTGGCAGGTCGACAAGATTCCCCTTGCCGTCGTCCACCTTGATGCTGGGCAGTACGAGATTTCGCTCGAACGCGACGGTCCAGTTCATCCCGTTCGGCTCCAGGAGCTTGAGCACGTTGGGCGCGTTATAGTCGGCTTCCCACGAGTAGCGCTCGTTGTTGAGGCGGGTCACCAGGCCTTTGGGGCCGTTGATCCATGTCCGGTAGCCGTTGGTGAAGGCCGTCCAGTTATCGGCCTTGCGCCAGGCCAGCAGGCCCTTATTGGTGTGCTGCTGGGCGTCGCCGTTGGCGGCGAACGCCTGGTTGTCCACGCAGTCGCCGACGTCGTTGGCATCCAGATCGTGAAGCGTCTTGAAGCCAAGGACGAATTGGCAGCCCGGGGCCTCCTGCGCATGGGCGGGCAGAGCCGCCGACAGCAGCAGGCCGGAGCCCAGGAGAGCCAACCAGGTCTTTTTCATCTTCATCATCCTCCAGATAGGGCTTGTCCAGTACGCCAGGCTAGCGCCCATGACGCGGTTCGGCATGGGCCGGATTGGTGATGCTGATGGAGGAATCTGGCAAAAACTCATGGGTGTTGCTGGAATGGCTGCCGAGAAGTCCTGGTGCGAGTGGCAAAACAGCGCATCGCGTATGGCGCAAGCGCACCATGCATGAACGTGCTTACCAGGACCAGAATGGTTCCGCGATGAGCACCTGATCTTGCAGGAATCGGTGGGCGGCCGGCGTTAGCGCCGCCCACATCAACCCAGTAGCCCAGACCAGGCCCGGGCTGGCAGGGGTGCATCCTGCCAGCCCTCAGTCCCGCCTGGCTGGTAAGGACGGAGGCCCTTCCCGGTGGAATCCTACCCCATCGGCCAGCGTCGTGTGCTGGCCTTGATCCCCGCGCATAACGAGGCGGACTGCATTGTCCGCACGTTATTGAGCCTGCATCAGCAGACCCACGTGCCCTGGCGCATCGTCGTCGTAGCTGATAACTGCACCGACGACACGGCCGGCGTAGCGCGCCCGCTGGCGGAGATTTTCGAGACCAAAGGCAACACTGCCTTGAAGGCGGGCGCCATCAACCAGGCCCTCGAGCGCTTCCTGCCCGAGCTGGAGTGGACTGACGGCGTCCTGGTGATGGACGCCGACTCCATCCTCCACCCGCGCTTCATTGAAGCTTCGCTGCAGCAGCTGGGCCAGGTTGGCGAGCTCGGCGTGGCGGCCGTGGGGACCGTTTACCACGGACGTCCCGACCAGAGCAGCGTGCTCTCGCAGCTGCAGCGGAACGAATTTCGCCGCTGCGTGCGGCTTGCCCGCCGGTCCAGGACTGTCACCTGGTGCCTTTCGGGCGTGGCTACGCTGCTGCGCGTCGACGCCCTGCTGCACGTGCGGGCGGCGCGCCTCGGCGGCGCCCTGCCGGCCCGTACCCGTCCGGGCGTCTACTCGGAAGATGAGCTGACCGAGGACTTCGAGATCACGCTCGCGCTTCGGCATCTCGGCTACGACTGCGTCGCCCAATCCGAGTACGTCTCGGTTTCGGACGTTATGCCGACGTGGCAGAAACTCTGGCACCAGCGCGTGCGCTGGCTGCGCGGAGCCCTGGAAGGCGTGGCCATGTACGGCTGGAACCGCATCACCCTGTACTACACCGTTCGCCTGGTCTGGTTCTACATCGGCGCGGTGGTTACGCCCCTCTGGCTTGGCCTGCTGGCCTATACCCTTGCCACCGGCACCGCCACCTGGCCGCTCGCCTGGCAAGCCGTCACCGCTCTGTTCATCTTCGAGCGTGTCTGGACAGTCCGGGGGGAAGGGCCGAAGGGCATGCTGCTGGCCGCGCTGTTCATTCCGGAGTTCGTGTACGACAGCGTCCTCCAGGCGCTGCACCTGTGGACCGCGTTCTTGTGCTTGCGCCGCGCCCCACGGCGCTGGCAGCCCACATAGAGAGCCCACATAGAGAAGGAGGTGAACGAGTTGAGCGGAAGTGTTGAGGGAATCGCCGTCCCCAAGGCCCTGGGGCCGTTGGGCGGTGGCGGAGCCGTGCTCGTCATGAGCCACGGTAGCGCTCCCGATGTATTGGCGGTGCTGTGGCTCGTGGTCGCGGTGGTCACCCTGGCGAGCGTCGTCATCACGCTTGGCCGGCTGCTGCCAAGGCCTAGGTAAACCTGCCGAATGGTCCTGAGTGGTTTGGGGGAGGGTGTTACGGATTCTTCGACAGCGTCGTTAGCAGCACCGCTGTGAAGGTGTTCAAAGCCACCATACGCCTCGACCGAATCGGCGCGCGGTTTTCGTGGGTGTTGTCGGAGAGTGGACTCGCGGCGCTTCGCGAGTCCATCCGCCGGCGGCAGCTCGGACCCGCACACATTGAATGCGTGGAAGGACCATTCGACGACGAACACGAACCGGAATTAGCGCGGAATGCCGGCCTCGACGTCGCCACCTCTCCGGCAGCCTAATGGGGGCAAGATGGCTGTAACGAGACCGCAAAGATGCAGCGCACCGGGTTGTGCGCAGCCAAGCAACTACCGGGTCAAAGGCGTGCAGCTGTGCCTGCGCCATGCTGCGCGCCTGGCCCGGGCGTTGCGCACCCTGCGTACCTCTCTGCCGAAATTCGAGGGCGATCTGCTACGCCTGCTCGACGAGCCGCTGCCATACAGTTGATGAATGGAAGGGCGCTCTGGCTGAGCCGCTGCAGGATCTCTACCAGGCCGTGATCCTGGACCACCACCGCCACCCCCGAAACAAGGGGCACCTGGAGCAAGCCACGGCGGTGGTGGAGCTGGACAACCCGCTGTGCGGCGACGAGATCGTGCTCGAGCTGGCGCTGGCGGAGGAGGCCGTCGCGGCGGTGGCGTTCGATGGCCGGGGCTGCTCCGTCAGCCAGGCGTCGGCATCGATGCTCACCGAAGGCATTGCCGGCAAGTCGCTGGACCACGCGCGGGCTTTGCTGCAGGCCGTGAAAGACGCGGTGCGTGGCGGGGAGTTCGACGTCGAGCTTCTTGGCGATGCGGAAGTGCTGCAGTGGGTTCAGACGCGCCCATCGCGCTTTCGGTGCGCGCTGCTGCCATGGGAGGCTCTCGAGCGCGCGCTCGCCGAAGCGCTCAGACCGGCGCCGTCACAGTAACCGTCGTGCCGCGCCCCACGGAGCTGTCGATGGTCAGGTTGCCCCCCAACTCGTCGACCCTGCGCTGCATTCCGCCCAGCCCGAGACGTTCGGGCCGAGCCTCGGCACGCGTGAAGCCACGGCCATTGTCGGCGATGCTCATCTCCAGGCGGTCCAGCTCGTAGCTGAGCTCAACCTGGACGCGGCTCGCCTGCGCGTGCTTCCAAACGTTGTTGAGCGCCTCCTGCAGGATGCGCCCCAGCTGGCTGATCGTCGTGGCGGTCAGCTCACGCGATTCGCCACTGACGGTGAACTGAACTTCCCCCTCGAAGCGTTCCCGGAAGCGTTCGATGAGGGGATTCACCGCGTCCAGAAGGTCCGTTGAGACGGACGGTGTGGTGAGCTCGACGGCGAGCTCGCGCGCCGTGCGCGTGACCATGCGCAGCTGATCGCGCACGTGCTGCACGATGCCGCGCAGGCTGTCGGGGTCGGCGCCGGCGCCGAGCGATTCCTCGACGCGGCCAAGCTGGATCTGCAGGTAGGACAGGTCCTGCAGCACCGAATCGTGAATGTCGAGTCCCAAGAGCTCGTTCTCGTGGCGAACGGCCGCGGCATAGGACTCCTCGCGCAGCGCTTGCCGGTCAATCCAGGCGGTGACTTCCTGCGCCAGGGCCCGCAGCGTGGCCATGGCCAGCGCCAGGGCCGCGGTCCGGGCGCTGACTCTTGGCAGGCCGGAAAGGTCCTGGCCGGGGACGGTGTAGGGGGCTTCGACGTCCTCGAGCGCGGCAGGTTGCTCGTACGCCAGGCCGAGGCCGAAGATCCCGGCCAGCTGCCCGGCCTGGAATGGCACGAAGTAGAACCACTCGGGCCGGCTTCCCTCGCCCAGCGGCGCCGCCAGCTGCTGGGCGATCGGCCCGCGAATAATCGCGCTCTGCTGGTCGAGGATGGCGTCGCGCAGGGTGCGTCGGGCCTCCTCGTCTTCCACGCGGTGAATGCTCCCGCCTCGGCCTGGTTCGCCAACGAACAGCCGCACCCGCTGCGGACCCTCGTCGGCCGCGGCCACTCCCCAAGCGCCGTCGACCAGGGTTTGCAGCGCTTGAGCGACGCCTGCCAGCAGCTCGTCACGGGTGAGGATGCGGCCCGCCGCCTGGAGCCCGAGGCCCTCCAGTTGGGCTCTGAGCCGCTCCCGTCGCGTTTCAAGCCGGCGGGCTTCGCCGAGCAGCGCTCCGAGCTCCGGCGCGGCTTCGACCAGGATCGATTCCACGTCCCAGCGCGAAGCTTCCAGCAGCCCCAGCCACATCGAGACATCCCGTTGTTTACATAATGTCGCCCAGGTGCTGTCGCCCTGGACGAGCACCTCGCCGGGCTGGCGCGGAAGGTCAGCCGGCAGCTGAACCGGGGTTCCGGCGAGGTATTCCGCCTGGAGCGGGCCATCCGGCGCTTCCTGCCAGTAGAGGGTTGCGGCAGTTGCCCCGGTAAGGCGCGGCAGTTCAGCGCCGAGAGTGGCGCAAAGGTCCCGCCAGGTTCGGTGACGATGCAATGCTCGCAGCAGTGCCAGCCACGCGCGCCACTCCTTGCCTTGCAGGTTGGAGCTCGCTGTGTCCATGGCACGCAGGGCATCTGCATCGTCGGGTGGTCGACGGTCCAGCATGAGCTCCGCGGATGACGCCCGTATCGTAGGGATCGCCCATCATTGCCGGTAGTGGCGAAATCCCATAGTTACCTGCGCATCCCGCGCGCTCAGCATGAGTGAAAGCGGCAGGTGTTCGGGAGAGGCTAGCTGGGCTTGCCGCGGCCTGTCTCCAGCGCCTGCAAGAGGCGGCCGTAGGACTCGTTGATGGCTTGCACCCGCCTGGCCGCGGCCGGGTGCAGTTCCTGCCAGCCGGTGAGGCGGTCCGGGTGCCAGCGCTTCATCAGCTCGCGATAAGCATGGCGCAGCTCCTCCAGGGATGAGCCCGGGGCCAGGCCCAGCTGGGCATAGTCGGCCAAATGTGTTGCTTCAACACGCAGCGGCTCGGCGATTGACACGCGGTCCTCGGTTGACGCGCGGCGCAGCATTCGTAGGCTGAGCAAGCCGCCGGCGAGGTTTGCGGCGCCGCCGGCCACTGTCGCCCAGATGATCAGGAGCGGCCCGTGGGTCGGCCATTCCGCCGCCGCGGCGCGGGTCAGGCCGACGATCGCGAGGCCCGCCGCCAGCAGCAGCGCGCCGTTGAGAGCCGCGCGTTGAGCGCGCTCTTGTCTCTGCGGGAGCAGCGACGTCCAGACCTGGTCCACAAGATGGCCCGCCAGCTCTCGCGACCAGCCGGCCTGCATCAGCTGGTCGACAAGCTCGGACTGGTCGCTCCCGGCGCGCAGCCGGTTGCGGAGATAACCGACGATCTCGTCGCGTGATGCCAGGGGCGCGCTCAAGGCGCGATGGTCACCGGCACGGCCGTCTGCGTCTGGGCGGGAAGCCCTTTGATGAGCTGGCGGTCCCGATCGAGCAGCTCAACGGCTTGACTCAGGTCGATCTCGGGCACGCTCCAGTCGACGTCGGGACGGGCCACGGGCACCGGTTCCGCCCGCCTGATCAGGGCTTCGAGCTCCTCCAGCATCTCTTCGCGTCGTTCGGCCCGGCGTTGCACTCGGAGCGACAGGTCCAGGCCGATGGATTCAATGGCCTGGAGGTGCTCGACGAGCTCTTCCAGCCAGGTGCGGTCCTGTTCCCGCCAGGCGGCGACTTCCGCCAGGGCCTGGTTGCGCCAGCCCTGCAGCTCGGGCTCGAGGCGCTTGACCAGCATGTCATGAATAGCCGCCCGCTTGTGCTCCAGACTCTGAAGCTTGCGCAGTTCGCCCTCCCGTGCCTCCCAGGCAACGTCCAGCGCCAGCTTGTCCCGGCGCTCGAGGGCGTGCTTCTCGGCTTCTTGCAAAGCGTTCAGCTTGGCGGTGGCCCGCGCCATCTCCTGGTCGATGGCCTGGAGCTCCGTGCGGAGAGCGCGCAGGCTTAATTCGTCGAGACTGAGCGCCGCGTCATGGCTGCCGTTCTCCGGTGCGCGCCAGGGAAGCAGCCCGCGAAGGCGTCGCAAGAAGCCGCCACCGGTAGCCGACGTCGTGTCGATGGCGGTCTCGGATCGGACTACCAGCTCCCGGGTGGTCGGGGCGACGTCAGGCGCGTTGCCTGGATCCGGAACCAACGGGTTGCATGCTACAGCACACCGGATGGCTGGCGTATCCCGCGATCCACCTAATCTCTTGCCGGAAGTGTATGAGCGAAGTCGGCAATCAGGCATGAGTTGATTTCCACCCGCGCAATGGGCTGGCCCGCGCGTGACGGCCGCCGCCCCTCGTGTCTACTCTTGGCCTCGATGCTGAAAAAGAGAAAGGCGCTTATCGGCGCCGTCAGTGGCTTCGCGACGCTAGCCGCCGTCGCGAGCGGCTTTCTCGCCGAAGCGCCCCACGCCGATGCTTATACCCTTAACGGCCAGCACTGGCCCAACGGCGTGGCTACCATCAACGAGAGCGATGCCTCGTGGCCATCCGTCTGGGACAGCCCGGCTACCAACGCCAGCCAGGAATGGAACAACGCCGGCGCCAACTTCCGTTTCCAGGTGGACAATTCCAGCAGCGTCGGCAGGCTCTCGACGAGTAACCAGGGCAACTCCGGCACGCTGGCCAGTTCGAGCTGGTCCTACGACGGCGGCGGCAATATCCTCAACGCGCAGGTTGTCGTCAACACCTATTACAGCTACAACCCCTCCAACCCCTTCGCTCCAGGGTCGGTCGGCCCCTACGACTTGCAGAGCGTCATGGCGCACGAGCTGGGCCATTGGCTGAGCCTCGGGCACAGCACTAACCTGAACAACGACGGCAGCAAGCCGGTGATGTACGCCAGCTTCGGCCAGAACGAGGTCCGGACCGTCGGCAGCGACGACGCCGCCGGGATCCAGGCCATTTACGGCGCGGGCACGCCGTCTCAGCCAACCGCCACGCCGACCCGCACGCCCGTCACGAGCAGCCCCACTCCGACCCGGACGCCCTTCGGCAGCAGCCCCACTCCGACCCGGACGCCCTTCGGCAGCAGCCCCACTCCGACCCGGACGCCCTTCGGCAGCAGCCCCACCCCAACCAGGACACCAACCCAGTCCGTGCCGGGCCCCGGGAATCCCACGCCCACCGCGACCCCGATTCGCATTAGCCTCCCACCCGGCTTCAACTGGCCTCCGGGCATCCCCAATCCGTTTGGGGCTTCGACCGAGAAGACGGTTGTGAGCTACGCCCTGGTTGCCCAGGACGCCCAGTCGCTCAGCAGCGATCCGGCGGTAAGTCGCGTGGTTATCGGACGGGTGAAGGAAGTTCGCCCGGCAGCTCAGATCGGCCGGGACGTCGTCACCGACGCGGTCATCGATGTGACTGAGCACCTCATCGGCGGCTCGGAGACTCAGGTTGTCGTGCGCGGTCTTGGCGGCACCGTCGGGAACACGACTGTGATCGCGGAAGATTTCCCCACCTTCAGCGCGGGCCAAACGGTGCTTCTGTTCCTCACCCGTGAGGGGCAGCTGGTGCCGCTGGACGGCAGCGTCTTCACCGTTCGTGGCCTGGTACAGGGCGCGTACCACATCGATGGCCCGCAGGCTGTCTCCGCGCTTCCCGACCGCACGCAGTCGGTCGCCTCGCTCCGCTCGATGATCCAATCGGCGCGACCGCGACAGTAGGCCCTAGGTAGGAGCGCGCACCGGACTGGGGCATTCCGCCCTTCCGGGGCGCGCTCTCGGCGCCTTATCTTCAGCTGAGACATGAGCAGCACGAGCGCCTTTGACCAGCTGAGCTCCCACGTGGCAAGTCTGCAGGAGACCGACGAGCAGATTGACGCCGAATACGACCGGCTGCTCGATCTCGAAAAGCGTGCCCGGCGGACGTTCGTGGACGAAGACGCGCAGGAGTTGTCGGCCGTTTGGGAGGAAAGAAAAGGCCGGCTGGCGCACCTGGCCGAGCTTCGCCGCCGACGCGGACAGCATTGGGTGGAGCTGCAAACCGCGTTCGAGTCGGCCGTGCTGGCCATCCAGGCCGAGGCCGATCAGCTCATCGCAGAGACCCGCGCCGAATATGAGGCGCTTCGGACCGAGCTGAGCCATATCCTGCGGCGTGGCGAGCAGCTCATGAATCTGGCCGGCTCAGACGCCGAGCTCGAGGCCGACCCCGGGCGGCCGTCCAGGACGAGCGAGCTGCTGCAGCGCATTGCAGCGGTGGCCTCGCGGGGCTCCGCGCCGGACGGCAACGCGGGTCGGCTCGAGGCCTGGAACGGCGCGGCCGGCGAACGCGCGGCCGGCGCGCGCAACTGGAAGATCTACGATGTGGACAGCGGCACCATGGTCCATACGCTCGAGGAGCTGGACGCTGTCCTGAGGCGCTGGTGGCCGCGTGTGCCGGATCGCGCCGAGCGGATCGAACGCTTTCTGGTGATGCCCGAGGCAGAGGCTATGCCCGCCGGACTGCGTCGCGAGCTGAGCGCCGCGGGCTATTACCTGGCGCCGCGGGTCCGCGCCTAGCGGAGCTGCGCGAAGATCTCCGCGAAGTAGTAGCGGTTATCTGGCCCGGGGCCGGAGGCGGCTACGCCAACCGCGTTGAAGTCGCGGTTCAAGATGTTTTCGGCGTGGCTCGGACTGCTCAGGAGGGCCGCATTTGCCGCTGATGCGGTCTGGTTTGGCGGATAGTTGTTCTCCGCCAGGTTCTCGGCAGCCAAGCTGAAGCTGACCCCGCTGGCGCCCAGCAGGTCGGCGAAGATCAGCCGTCCGGCATTGTCCGTGTGCTGTAGGCTCGCCTGTTTGAGGACCTGATCGGCCCGAATCTGGGCGATCTGTGACAGGCGGGGTTCGGGCGCCAGCGCCGGGAGCCCGGCGCTTTGCCTGGCGCTGTTCAACAGTGCCAGCATCTCGCGATCGAGTCCGGGAGGGGCGCTGGCCTGGGCGCCGGGCGAACTTCCGAGGATGGTGCTGAGCCCGATGGAGGCCGCTAGCAGCGAATTCCGCAGCTGGCGGTGAAACATGCAGAACCTCCTGCGTGTCGGTTTCGCTCGCTGCCACTAGAACCGGGACCGCCCACCACTGGCAACGTGAAGGGGTACTTCCTGGCTAGGGAAGCGATGGGTTTGCACGGCAGCGTGGTTGCGGTGGCTCCAGGGGTGTTCCCTGGCCGGTGCTGGTTCTGCTCACAAGAAGAGTGCGGAACAAGGAAACAAAACGTGCCGCAATCGGAAGCCGGTTGGTCCTGGTGCTGCGAGCGGCAAGCATCCGAAGAAAGCACTCTTGGAGGTATCGATGACCAGCTTCCTATTCAAATCCGGAGCGCTGGCCGTGGGAGCCATCATGCTTGCCTCTGCCGGCGCGATGGTTCCCCTTGCTTTGGCGCAGAGCAGCGCTGGGGCTTCGAGCTCGCCCGGCGGCACCCAGGCTTCGGGTTCCGGCGGCGGCTCCGCCTCAGCCTCACCGGGACTCAGCACTGCTGTCGCCTCTCCGGAGCCCCCCACGAAGGGTGGGGACGCCGGCGGCGCTACTGGGGGAGCTAAGAACGGCGCCGGCCTGCCCAGCGCTTCCGGCAGTTCGTCCCCGTCGGCCTCGGCTTCGTCGTCCGGGTCGGCCTCCGCTTCGGCATCGGCGTCAGCCTCGGCTTCCGCATCCGCCTCCGCCTCTGGTTCGGCCTCAGCATCGCCGAGCGCGTCCGCGTCGCCGGAGTCCGGCGGGGGTGGCGGCGCGGGTGGCGGTGGCTCACCGGCCACGACCACAACGAGCGCGCCCGCGGCCTCGCCTGCCGCGGAGAGCGTGCCCGCTCTCAGCCCAGCCCCCGCGGCAGCCCCGCCCCCACAGGTCGGCGGCGTTGCCGCCCCGCCGCCGAGCCCGGCCGGCGTCGCCCGCCCGGCGCGCTTACCCGCTACGGGCCTGGGCGGCGGAGCTCCAAGCTAGGGATCTCGGGAACGCCGAATGAGTACTTAACGGGGTATTTCCGCGGGCCAGGAAGCGGTACCCTGGGCGGCGGTGAAGATCCGCCACTGCGCACTGCTGGTTTGCGCCGTTCTGAGCTCGTTCTGGCCCGCGGCATCCCTCCAGGCGGCTGCGCCTGTCTGTGAGTTCCGGCTGGGGTTCAAGGCCCTGCACGACCTTATGCCGGATCGCGTTGGCAGCTGCCTGGACGACGAGTTCTACAACCTGGTGGGCGACTCGAACCAGCACACGTCGGGCGGACTGCTGGCCTGGCGTAAGCTCGACAACTGGACGGCTTTCACCGACGGCTACCGCACCTGGGTGAACGGCCCGTTCGGGATCCAGGAACGGCTGAACAGCGAGCGCTTTTCCTGGGAGGGCGACGCGCAGTCGAGCTCGACGGCCGTTCAAACCGTGTCCTCGTCCGAGAGCGTCACCTCATCGAACGGCTCGGCCACCTCAACTGTGCGCGTGAGCTCGACCAGCAGCTGTACGGCGGTCGCGCGCAGCGGGAGCGTATCCAGTCGGGGCCTCAACAGTACGACGACCATTGTGGGCGACGGCGGCACGACCGTGGTGAACGATCACAGCACCGCCGTGAGCAGCCCGGGAGTTACGGTAACGGGCTGCTGACCGGGACCGCCACCGGCAAGTCGAAGGCGAAGATCGTCCCGCCGGCGCGCCGGCCTCGAACGCGCATCGTCCCGCCATGCTGCTCGACGATGCTCTTCGAGGTGTAGAGGCCAAGGCCGAAACCGCCCGCTTCCGTGGCGTTTCGCGCCCGGTAGAACGGCTCGAAGATGTGAGGCAGATCCTCGGTGGGTATGCCCACGCCTTTGTCGGCCACTGCGATCAGCGCACGCGTCTCGCCGCCCAGCAGCAACACGCGCACCGGTTGAGACCCCCCGTACTTCAGCGCATTGGTGATCAGGTTCAGCAGCACGCGCTGCAGCCGGCCGGCATCAGCCTTCACCAGAAGAGGCTCCCCCCGGCTGACGTGAACGAGCGCCGCGTAGGGTTCGGGCAGCTCCCGGACCACCTCTTGCGTCAGCTTCCGGGCGTCCGTGCCGGACACTGCCAGCGGGAGGTTGGTGAAATCCATCTGGCCCTCGTCCAGGAGCTCCTCGGCCAGCCGTTCGAAGCGCGCGATCTGCGCATTGAGCCGCTTTACGTATTTAAGAGCTTCGGCGGCCTCGGGCAGCCGTCCCAGTTTCATAGCGGTGAACTGGCCCCAGCCCTTCAAGTTCGCCAGCGGCGTTCGCAGCTCGTGGGCGGCTACGCTGAAGAAGAGGTCTCGCCGCTTGCTGCGTTCGCGCAGCGCCGTCACGTCCTGCAGTACAGCGACGCCGGCCACCGGGCGGCCCCCCTCGTCGGCGAGCGGCGCGGCGTTCACCAGGAACTCCAGGCTGGTCCCGTCGGGCAGGATGGCGTGAACCTCCAACCCTTTGACGTCGATAGCCTGGTTGGCCGCGCTGATGCTGGGAAAGGTCAGCGGCCGCCCCTGCCCGTCGAAGAACTCGACATCCAGCGCGTCCATGGCCCGGCCCGGGCGGATCCCGGCGCCGAACACGCGCCTGGCGGCCTCGTTGGCCTTGAGGATCTGCCCGGCGCCGTTGGTAACAAGCACCGGCTGAGGCAGCTGCTCCAGGACTTCTTTAGACCTCAGAGCTAGCCCGCCGCCTCGCGCGCTGGCCTTCATATCCAAAACTATCCGGATGGCCGCCCGCCGCTCATTCGACTTGGGACCTTCCGGCTAGGTACCTTTGGAACCGTCCGATCACTATGCCTTAGTGCGGCGGGCAGTCACCACCAGGCGATCGTTGTAACGCTGGGTCTGCTTGTTGTAGTCGCCAGAGCAGGTAAGCAGGGCCAGTCGCGGCTCGCCGCCGAAGGTGATCAGCTCGTCCACCGGAACCGCCGTCTCTGCGTAGCTCCGGACGCCCGTGACGAGAAAGCTCACCGGTCCGCGCGGGCCGTCCAGGTCGATTCCGTCGCCTGCTTTCAGCTCGTGCAGCCGGTAGAAAACCGCCGGTCCCAGATGCGAATCAACGTGACCCGCCAGCGCCGCCGAACCCGCCTCACCAGGATAGGGCCCAACGACGTACCAACCGACGTCCTCCCATCTGACAGGCGTCTGCAGCTGCCCCTGGTCGTCGACCCCTAGTTCCTCGACGGCCGCGTCGAGCCCGATTGCCGGGATCCGCAGCCGCATGGGAGTGATCTTGACGTCGGCCTTGTCGCGCCCGCTGAGACGATCATCTATGGCTGTGATGAGTGGTGAATTGGGCACGTACACCCGTACGTTGACGTTGCCCACGTGCAGCCATTGCGTCACGGCGAAGGCCAGCAGCGCGATCGCGCCGCCGATCGTCAAGAGCCGGCCGAGCATGGTCGTCGCCGTCTAGGTACCACGCTGCAACTCTATGAGCGGTCGAACGCACGGGCAACACCGAACTAGGCAAGCTCTGATGAGCAATTCTGATTAGCGCATTGGGGGTTCTGAACATTCAAACCTCATACTTCGCCCCCTACGATGTCGGCGTGAGCGACCCGGGAGACGCAGCTTCTCTACGCGTTCTGATCGCCGACGATCACCCCGTCTACCGTATGGGGCTGCGTGATTTGCTCGCCCGTGAGGGGTTTTCGGTCGTCGGCGAGACTGACAGTGGAGACAAGGCGTTGGAGCTCGCGCACGAGCTCAAGCCCGACGTCGTCATCATGGACGTTAAGCTGCCTGTGGTCGACGGCATTGAGGCGGCCCGCCGAATCAAAGACGAGCTGCCGGATACCCGGGTGGTTATGGTCACCGGCTTCGAGGCCGATCACACACTCGTGCAAGCCATCGAGGCGGGCGCGGGAGCGTTCGTGACCAAAGGCGAGGAAACCGAGGCTCTGGTCCGCGCGGTCCGGGAGACCGCAGAAGGCAAAGCGTTCTTGCCACCCAGTATCGCCAAACGTGTCATGGGCATCATTGCCGAGGCGGGCGGCGCCAGGGGCACGCGCGCGATGCCGTACAACAACGGCGCGCTCACCGAACGCGAGGTGAACGTGCTGCGCCTGCTGGCGGCGGGCAAGCGCAATCGCGAGATCGCCGCCTTGCTGGGCATCAGTGAGCGCACGGTGGGCAACCATATTCAGCACATTTACGCCAAGCTGCGCGTCAAAGATCGCCCGCAGGCGATCATGTACGCCATCCGCAAAGGCATCATCAAGCTTTAGGGAGCTGCACGCAGCGGCATCTCGGCGGCCGTAGGTGAACCCCACCAAGTTTTTTGCCGGTTTCTCCTATAGCGAACGGGGAGCATATGCGCGACAATAGCTGTCAGCTCTCCTACACTCATGCGAGCAAGGTGGCAACCCGCCTCGATACAGACCCTAAGCAGCGGGGGAAAACCATATGAACAACACGCCAAACAGAGTACTCATCGCCGATGACCACGAGGTCTTCCGTCGCGGTCTGCGCGACGTACTCAGCCAGAACTTCCAGATCGTTGCTGAGGCGCGCGAGGGCGGTGAGGCAATAGACAAGGCTCTTCATCACAAGCCAGACGTCGTCGTGATGGACATCAGCATGCCCGGCATGAACGGCATCGACGCCGCGCGCGAGATCAAAGGCAAGCTGCCGAACACGGGTGTCGTGATGATCACCGTCACGGACGAGGACGAACGGATTCTCGAGGCCATCGAGGCCGGCGTGAACGGCTATATCATCAAGGACGACACGCCCAGCAGCATGGTCGAAGCCATCAAGCACGCGGCCGAGGGCAAGGCCTACCTCCCGCCGCTGATCGCCAAGCGCGTGATGCAGCACCTGGCGGCCGGCGTGAATGGCGGCCGGCACAGCTACGGCAGCAGCGGCAGCCCCTTGAGCAGCCGCGAGGTGGCCGTCCTGCGGCTCATGGCCCAGGGCAAGCGCAACCGCGAGATCGCCGAAGAGCTGTGCATCAGCGAGCGCACGGTGGGCAATCACATCACGAGCATCTACAACAAGCTGCACATCTACGATCGCGCCCAGGCGATCGTCTACGCGATCAAGAAGGGCGTCATCCGCGTCTAAGATCCGAGCCGCGCGTGCCGGCCCTTGCTCTCGTAGCGCCTGAGTACTTCCTCGAGGGCCTGGAATACAGCCCGGTTGGCCGCAACTACGCCAGCCTCTACTTCGCTCTATCCCTGCTGCTTACGGGACGCTTTGATGAGGCGCACTTCTACCACTCGCTGCCCGTTAACGAAGCGCTGGTCAGAGGTACCCTCGCCCGGCTCGGACCCCCGGCCGATGGCGTCGCGGTTCGCTCGTTCAAAACGCCGGCGCTGAAAGCGGGCCGTCAGCGGGATGCCTACGAGTGGTTCTTCGTGCCCGATCTCGGCGCCGACTTCGCCTTCCTGGCCGGCCTCCGGGCTGCAAAAGGGGCGGCGTTTCGCCTCCTGGGCATCATCCATTCGCTGAACTACCTCTCGGCGCTGAACGAGCTCCGCCAGCTCCCGGAACTTCCCCTTCGCCGTGGCGACACGCTGGTCTGCAGTTCATCCGCCGGCCGTGAGACCATCTTGCGGGTGCTGGGCGCGGCCCGTTCTACGCCGCGGAGCTGTCTGCCGGTAATTCCCTATGGCATCAACGCCGAGCAGTTCACACCAGGCGATCCGGCCAGCGCCCGAGACGCCCTGAGCCTGCCCCGGGACGGGCGTATACTGCTGTGTTTCTCCCGCTTCTCTTTGGGCGATAAGCTCGATCACCGCCCGCTGATTCAGGCCTTCGACCTGGTCCGAGGGCGGTTCCACGAGCCGTGGCGCCTGCTGCTGGCCGGCGGAATCACCGACCCGCCCTACTTCGACGGGTTACGGCAATTCGTCGCGCAGCGTGGGCTTGGTGAACAGGTCATCTTCCTGGCTGATGTCGACGAGGACCGGCGGGTTGCCGTTTACCAAGCCAGCGATATGTTCATCTGTCCCAGCGACAATTTCCAGGAGACCTTCGGGCTGGCGGTTATCGAAGCCATGGCCTGTGGCTTGCCGGTCATTACCTCAGACTGGAACGGCTACAAGGACACGGTCGTTCAGGGCCGGACGGGCATTCGGCTGCCGACGTTCATGCCCCTCATCGAGAGCATGCTGTCGACCGACGATGCTGATCCGCAGTTGTTCCTTTTCGTGCCGTCCCAGACAGTGGCCGTCGACGTTTGGGCCATGGCCGCCGCCTTGCTGGATCTGGCCAACGACCAGTCGCGCCGTAAGCAGCTGGGCCGGCAGGCGCGGGCCCACGTCCTGGACCATTACAGCTATCAGGCGATTTCGCGCAAGCTCGCCGCGGCGCTGGATGCTCCCGCGGGCGCGCCTCTGCCCGCTGGGGCGAGGCCAGCTCGCGCGATGACCGCCTGGCAGCTCTTCAGGCACTACCCGACGCGGCTGTTGCAGGACGACGACCGCTTCCGGGCCGAGGATCCGGCCGTCGTCGGCAGGGCGCACCTGTGGGGAGTGGGCATCCAGCCGTATCTGCCTCAGGGCCTTCCGCAGGCCATCCACTCCTACTGCAGCGACTGGCGCAGCCTCGGCGAGATCCGCGCCGGGCTGAGCAGCGCATGGAGCGACGCCGACCGCGTTCGGTACGTCGTTGCCTGGCTGTACAAACACGCCCTCCTACGCTTTCAACCGGGAAGCAACTAGCTGTTGCGTAATTTACCTATTTAATATGCGTTACTAATGCAGGTTGCGACGTAAGTGGGCCTCATGCCGCTCGGTGCAGACGCGAGTAGGGTGGGACCTACGATGAGCGGGCAATGGACGACACGCGAACGGGTTCATCTGCTGTTTCTGATAGCCGACCAGACCGACTGTCCCAACGCTGAGAAGCTCATGTCGGAGCTGCGCCGGGAGATCCTGGACGACGAGCTGTCGGCGCAACAGCGCCGGGCGGCAGGCCAGCCAGCCGCCGGCGACTGGGGCTGGGCCGCCTCCTAGAGCTCGAACTCCCGCTGGCGAAGCTCGCGGCGCAGCAGCAGCAGGACCAACCAGTCGGCTGCATCCCTTTCGGCGGATCGCGCGGCCACGAGGCACTGCGCGACGAGCTCGTCCACCGGCGCTTCGGGCAGCGACCGCATCCAGTGCTCGAAGGCCCGCAAGTCTGGGTCCTCTTCTTCGCACCTCATATCTGATAAGACGCGCGAAGGTCGCACATCTTACAGCCGCGCGGGGGCTCAGTCTTCTTCTTCGGGTTTGGGCAGCGGCCGGTGCCGGTAGCGAAGCAGCGCGGCTAAAGCCGGTAGAAGCCCGCCCAGAAGCCAGGCCACGGAGACGGGCTGGTCGTGCGATGTGTCCTGGCCGGCGCTGACCGTCTGCTGCTGCGGCTGCACCCGTTTGGCCAGCGGAGCGGCCGACCGGGACGTCCATTCCAGGTAGGGCATCCGCTGGCTCATGGCGGGCGCGGGTGGCCCGCCCGCGTCGTCGGCGCTGCCGATAGCGCGGAGCCCCGGATTGGGCGCCGGATCGGCCTTGGGTTTCCTGCGCACGACGATCGTCGTAGGCGTAGGCTGCTGCTCGACGCCGGCGATGGCCAGCGCCGGCTCGGGGCTGGGCGAGGGTGATTCGGGAATCGCCGCGGCGGTGGGCGCCTGAGGCGCAGCCGCGCCATGCGGGGCGGCGGGCTCAGCGGCGGCGCTCGGCTGGGGCTGAGCCGACGGTTCCGCCGAGGGGCTTGGCTGGGGCGTCTCCGGCTTTTTGAGCTCCGGCGCGGGGATGAGCTGGGCGATCACGTTGACTTCACCCGTTACGCTGCGCGCCAGCCCGAGGTTGAGGACCCGATCGGTGTTGGCCATGGCCAGCGGCCCGGTCAGGTCGCCGCTGTAGCGCTGGGTCTCGGACAGCTGCGTATTCGAGTGCAATCCGGTGCTCTGGGCGTCGCCCGACTTGCCTCGCGCCACGTTGGAAAGCGCCAGGCTGCCATTCTCGGCCGACCACATGATCAGGTCGCCGTTGGCCGTGCCGGGCCCCGCCGCGGTACTGCCCTGCTGGCCGGTAGCCTGCGTGACGCCGCTGGCCGCCCGTGCCCAGCCCTGGTTCGAGACGTCCACGTCGAACGAGGCCTGAACGTGGTTGTCCGAGCTGTTGTTGCCCACCCGCACGTCCACCCACTGCAGAATGTCGATGGCCGTCGTGGCGTCGACGCCGATGGCCGTAGCCGAACCAGAGCGCGCGCTGGCGGTATTGTTGAGGGCCGCCTGCAGACCGCTGGTGCCACTTGCTGGCAGGATGAGCTGGAGGTTCCCGATCTGCCCGGCCGCCCGCGCCGCGCCGGATATGGCTTCGGCGCGGCCCTGGTTGGCCACGCTCACGTGGAACACGATCTCGATGCGGTTGCCCGAGCTGTTGTCGTCGATGATGACGGTGATGCGCTGAGTCCCCTGGACGACGGTGCTGGCCTTCACGCCGATGGCCAGTGCGTCGCCCGAGTCGGCGATGGCGTAGTTGGTATTGCGCACGTCGGTGCTCGGCGCCTGCGTGGTCATGGCTACGTCGGCTCCCGCCTGGACGCCGGCTGCGGCCGGAGCGCTTATCGCCAGCGTGGCGTTGCCCTGCAGCCCGGTGGCGGCCACGCTGCCGCTCTGGCTGAAAGCCAGCCCCTGGTTGGTCAACGTCGCCTCGACCGTGATCTTGGCCACCTGTTTGGATGTATTGGCTGGGATGTGGATGACCACGGCTTGATCGCCAAGCACGTGCGTGTCGGCCACGACGCCGATGGCCTGGGCTGCGCCAGACGTGGCACTGGCGGAGTTGAGCGCGGTGACCAGCACGCCCGGCGGGCTGGCGGCCGGCGCCGCGGATGGCGCGGCGCTGGGGCTCGCGCTCGGCGATGCGCTGGGCGACGCCGAAGCCAGCGGAGAGGCCACCGGCGGTGAGCTGGGAGCGGGCGCGGGGGACGGGCTGGCGCTGGCCGACGCAGTGATGGTCGTGACGAAGGTGTTCGAACCGTTTTGGGCCGTCGCGGTCGCGCCGCCTGAGTCGGCTTGCGCCCCGCCGCTGTTAGCCACATTCACGTGGACGCCTAGCGTGACCGTATTGCCGGTAGAGCCCTCGCCCTGCTGGAGGCTGCTGGCTTGCTGTGTGTTGACCGTGTTAGTGGCTACGATGCCCTGCGCCGTCGCCGCGCCGGTGGTGGCGGCCGCCGAGCCTTGCACGGTGACGCTGGCGCCGGCGCTGGCTGAAGGCGCCGGCGAAGCGATCGCCGCCGCGCTGGCCGAAGCGCTCGCGCTGGCCGGGCTGGTAGCCGGGGCCGCGCTCGAGCTGGGTTGGGCCGAAGCTGCCGCGGATGCGCTTGGCGGCGCGGAGCTCGCCGGCGAGGCCGAGGCGCTGGTGCTCGAGCTGGGCGCTGCCGAGGCGCTGGCCGAGCTGCTCGCGGTTGGAGCCGCGCTGGCGCCGGCCGCCGTCCCGGTGATGGTGCCCCCCGAGACGCTGGTCCCATTCGAGCTTGACGTGGCGCCCCCGGAGGTGGTGGTCGTGCTCGGGGCCGGCGGTGGCGGACTGGCCGGGATCGGCTGGATAGACACGACCGGTGGCGGAGAAGAGGTCGTGGCAGTCGACGTACTGCCGGTGGATGCCGTCCCATCAGCCCAGACAGGCGCGACCTGCAGTCCCAGAAGGATGGCCGCGGCCACCGGGCGAAGGACAAAGGGGAAGCGGTTCACAGGAGCAGGAGCCTCGCCAAGTGGATGGTGAGCGGCGGCGAACTACGCCGCATGACTGAAGTTACGCCCGGCCGGTGCCTGAATACCTCGGCAAGTTCACCCATTCCAATAGCTGAGTCAGGCAAATCAAATAGGCTGAAACTCCTAGTGGCTTCCCTTATCGTTCATGGGGTGGTTAACTGCCGTCGAAAGCACGTGGACTGGGCATATGGGGCAGCGCCGGATCCGGCGGTGGTGGCCGGAGCATGGCAGAACATCGAGCTCTTGGACTGGACGGCCGAAGGTTGGCAGGCCTTTTTGGAAAGCCTCACGCCCCGGCAGCTGGTCTTCCAAATGCGCGCCTGGTGCCTGCTGGCCCTCGATGCGCCGGAGCTTCGCCCCGAACTGGAACAGGCGTGCGACGAAGTGCGGGCCGTGATCTGGCGGCGCGAGTGCGTGCCTAACGTGCCTATCTAACCCCGCGCGCTCTGCACTCCCGATTAGGGAGAACCACTCTTTCGGTAAGCCCCTACCGCTTCTAGGCTTTGCCGCGTATGATTCCCGGCGGCTCCCGGATCTCTGCGTTCACGCGCTCTCTTCGAAGCATCGGCTTACGCAGCATCGACGTCGTTACTTCCCGATCCGTGGTGGTGATCTGCACCACCTGCGCGATCCTCTATGCCGGCTTCTGGGCCGCCGCCGTTCTCCAGCGGAACGGGCTCATCGGCAACTGGCTGCCGGTGCCCGTGGCCGACGCGGTGATTATGAACCGAAGCGGGGCCGAGCTTCGCTCGGCGTCGGTCAGCCAACAGGAGCTCGAGGAGCGCCGCCGCGCGCTGGGCCGCTCGGAAACCGCGCCGCCGAACTCGGCCCTTGCGGAGGGGTCCGCGATCACCCTCGAGATCCAGACCGCCCCGCCGGTGGAGCTGTGGGTCACCGACAGTAAGGGCGGCGAGCTTGGCACCAACCCCGAGACGGGCCTGGTGCGGCTCCAGATCCCGGGCGGGGCGTATTCGGGGCGGTCCAGCAATCCGCAGCTCGTCTCTATCCCGCACGCCGAAGGTCAGTACCACATCCAGCTGCTGGGGACCGCAAACGGCACCTTCCGCATCAGCGTGCGCGCCTTCCCCGGTGACGACGTCAACGATGCCGTGCAGTTCTCCGGGACCGGCGAGGTCTTCGAGGACACGCTGCTGGAGTCGCTTGCCGAGGTCTCCCTGGAAGATGGCCAGCCCAAGCTCGAAGTCTCGCCCGTGCGCGTGCTCATCGCCGGCAAGGCGCCCCAGGTCGCCGGCGTAGCCGCGCCGGCGCCTTCGGCCTCACCTGAGGAATCCGCCTCGCCGTCGCCTGAGCCAGTGGTTCAACTTCCGCCAGCGCCTCCTGCGCCCGCGCCGGTGGTCATCCGGCCGCGACCGGCCCCGCAGCCCCCGATCCCGCTCCCGCCGCTGCCGGTGCTGCCCGCCCAAGTTGCCGGTGTAGTAGCGCCGCCGCCGAGTAATGTCCCCGCGCCAGCCTATGGCGTCCAATCCAATCGGGCCGTACGAATGTGGTCCTCCTCGGACCTTACCCCCAGGGAATTTTTGAAGGTGCCTGAGGCCATTCTGACCGAAGCGTCTTCGGCCCGGTAGCGAGTAGTCCATGGCAGTTTCCACGTTGGCCCAGGCCGGGCCGACCATGTCTTCGGCCTGCCCCTCACTTCCGCTCGTGGATGTGAGCGTCGTCATTCCCTGTCTCTCCGAGGAGGAAGGCATCGGCTGGGTCATCGACCGCGCCTACGAGGGCTTGCTCCGGGCCGAGCTGCTGGGTGAAATCATCGTGGTCGACAATGGCTCGAAGGACCGCACGGCCGAGATCGCCGAGGCGTGCGGAGCGACGGTCGTCGTCGAAGACCGGCGGGGATATGGCTATGCCTACCAGCGCGGCTTCATGGAAGCGCGCGGCGATATCGTGGTGATGAGTGATGGCGATGCCACCTACGACCTCGCCTCCCTGCCTGAGTTCGTTGATGCCATCCAGCGCGGCGCCGACCTGGTTTTAGGTGCTCGGCTCGACGGCATGGAGCCCGGCGCAATGCCTCTCCTGCACCGGTTCGTAGGCAACCCATTCTTCTCCTGGCTGTTCTCGGCCGCTTTCGCATTGGAAATCTCCGACGTCAACTCTGGGATGCGGGCTTTCAGGAGGCATCTGTTCCCGCCGGCACGTTTCAGCCAGGGCGGGATGGAGTTTGCGCTCGAGATGCTCGTTGTTGCCGCACGCGATGAGCTGCGCGTAGTGGAGATCCCGATCTCCTACAAGCGGCGGCAGGGGGAGTCCAAGCTCCGAACGTGGCGGGACGGTTGGCGGAGTCTTTCATATCTGCTCGGCAGCAAGCTGAAGGGACCGTGCGCGTCCTATTCACCTCGGACGTTTACGCACCTCACCTAGGAGGCGGCACCGAAGCCGTCATCAAGCATCTGGCGGAACGGCTCGCAAACCGCGGCCACCAGGTCGGGGTCGCCACTCTCGATGGCGATGGCTGCGCCCGAAGTGAGCGCATGCACAGTGTCGACGTCTTCCGGCTGCCCAGCGTGGATCTCACGCGTTTGCTGCGGCTGCAGTTCACGTTCGCTCTGGCTTGGCCGTTCTGGCTTGGCAGCATCGTCAGGCGCCTCCGCCCTGATGTCGTCAACGCCCAGAACCTCTTCTTCTTCACGACCCTGCCCGCGATAATCGTCGCGAGGCTGCTCCGCATTCCGATTGTTCTCACCCTGCAGGTACACAGCCTGGCCGGCTTGTCGGGCATGGTCGGCGCGCTGTGCCGGCTCTACGAGCAGACGCTTGGACGAATCGCAGTGCGCCTTGCCTCGCATACGGTATGCGTGGGCCCCTCCGTCGCGGACTACTTCGAGGAGCTTGGCGGGAAGGCTGAGCGCAGCACCATCATCCTGAACGGGGTCGATCCGGGGCGCTTTGCGCCTACTCACAGGCCGCGGGGCGGCACAGCCGTTCTGTATGTTGGCCGCCTCGTCGACAACAAGGGGGCGTTCGAATTTGCGCGGGCTGCTCGTGCCGTGACGGCCCGCTGGCCGGACGTCGAGTTCTGGATGGCAGGAGATGGCCCGCTGCGTCAGGGCATCGAGCGTCTGGTGGCCGGCGCCTGCCGGATTCGCCTTCTTGGTCAGCGTGGCGATGTGAGCGAGCTCATGAAGCAGGCGTGCGTGTTTGTCCGACCCTCGCGATCGGAAGGCCTGTCGCTGGCGATCCTCGAGGCCATGGCTTCAGGACTGCCGGTAGTCGCGTCGGATATTCCGGGCAACCGTGACCTCATCTGCCACGGCGAGAATGGCTACCTGGTCGATCCGTCCAGCCCGGACCAGATCGCCGCGGCCATCGAGAAGCTTCTGGGCGACCCAGGACTGCGCGAACGGCTTGGAACCGCTGGGCGCGCCAGGGTTCTTCAGCTGACCTCGTGGGAGCTAGCCACCGACAGGCTCGAGCGGCTGTTCCTCTCGGTGGCCGGCTGCAGCTCGAGGATGGCGAGCTCGTCGTTGTCGTAGAGGAGCCGAAATCTCGGGCTGGCGGCATATTCGGCGATGCGCGATTTGTCGGCTGAGCTCAGCCTCAGCGGCTGCCAGACATTGTAGTAGAAGCTCTCTCGCCTTTCTGATGGCATGTCTAGCCAGGCAAAATAGCGGGCGCTGAGGACCACCAAGGTACGCCTGTCAGCTGCCCGCTCGAACGGCAGCTCGTCATGTACGATGGCAAACGTGTCCGCGGCCGCGTTCGGTCCGGTGGTGGCTGTCTCTGCAAGCAACCGCCGCGTTTCGAGGCTCATGTACGCTCCACCCTGCGTATTGACGTCTGCAAGCGCCTCGAAAATGTGCTGAGAGGCGGGATCACTGATGACGAGGGCATCCTGACTCAAGCCGCTGGCTGACAACCAATCCGCCGCCTGTAGTTCGGCTTGCGAGACATTTGACTCGTAGCCTTTGAAGTACAGCGGTTCTTTGAAGTACGTCGCATTCCGATAGAACACGGCGACAAACGCCAGGGTCAACCAACTCGCCGCGAGAATCCGGCCAGGTGTAGACAATCGGTCCATGAGCCCGGCGATTCCACGGCCGATCGTGAGATTCGCGAAGTAGTAGCCCACAGCGAAGACCTTCAGCACGTACGAGAACGGCGCTGTCGATAACGCCAGCAATGACAGCGCTGTCGTGACGCCAAGCCGCTCCCAGGCCTTGTCCGACCGACATGCGTTCCAGCATCCCAGCGCGAAGAAAACAATGCCCCCCAACCCATACCAGTCGCCGAACAGCTGAAACTCGGTCCCAAGCGGGAGAAGGAAGTGGCTAGCTTCTTCCCTATCGGTAAGTTGCCATCCGCCCACGAAGTGGAGACCGATGCTGAGCGCCAGCAGCACAGGCCCGGCGAAAACCACGCGTCTGTGTATAAGAGCGCGGCCGAGCGGTGAGCGGGGCGCGATAAACACTGCAGCTACAACAACCGCGCCTACGAGCCCGACGATGTAGTGCAGGAGCAGGATAACCGCGAGAACGGGAGCGAGAGTGGCCACACGTTCGCGGCGCCAGATCGCCAAACAAGCCGCTGCGGTGGCCGTCAGTGCAGCCATATTTTGTGGGATGAAGAACAGTGGCTGATACACCATGAACGAGGCGAATCCCAGCATGGTCATCATCGCCGCAAGGAAAGCAGCCGATCTGCTGTCGGTAACGGCGCGCGTAAGTGCAAACGTCGCGAGGACGCTCAGGACGTACTGGCCAAGATTCAACCACCAGTAAACTCCCAGTAGGGGTCGCTGGAAGACCACCTTGATGAGCGCCAGAAGTACCTGAAACAGTGTGCTATAGCCGTTGAACGTGAAGGCGTCGGAAATATCAGACGGCCGAAGCGAGACGTGCCCGGCGGCGATCTTGTTGGCCAGTGCAATATGTTCGAAGGCGTCCCAGTTGGCCTGCAGCGGATAGGGAGTCTTGTCGCTCCAAATCACGAAGTAAACGGCACAAGCCGCCACCGCGAGTACCGCCGCTGGGACGAAGCCAGACGAAGGCCGGCTCGCGAGGGATTTGCGTGCGGCACCGGCTAAGCGGATGCCCGATGTGACGATCACCGCGATGCACGTCACCGCCACCACCGGCCGGAATCCTGAACGCCCAAGGCCACCCGCGGCCCACCCGGCCACCAGAAAGACTGCGAGCCAGAAGAGACAACCCGCAGCCCAGGCTGTCAGCCACCGCCGTACGACCAGCCGTCCCGTCAGGTAGGGGATAACGTAGAAACCAACAGCAGCGAGCGCATCCAGGATCATGCTTGCCTGAAGCGGAGTTCTTGCGAGACCCTCGGGCTTGGCGAGCGGGCCACTGCGCTCGTGACCTCGATGAGATGCTCCGCCGGGAACGTTTGAAGCGAAGCCCCTTCTGGTGCGGAGACGTCCACCAGCTTGTCCCCGCCGGCTTCCGCGATCCCAACCGCTCCCCGGTCCCCGGCCGTTATGGAACAAGCGTCACAGTACCTGAGCACCTGTCCGATGGCCGCCACAGAACCGCTCATCTCGCCGAGCTCGCGGGTGATCTGGACCACGCCATCCGGTCGGTTGGAAACGAGGTAAATCACGTCTCGAACAGCCGCTGTCTGCTGGCCCTGGACGTGCCAAACAAGGAGGTCTCTGCCGCGCCATCTCTCGAAGGTCAGAAGCATCTCGCCGGCCGCGTTCACACGTGGCGTGAAGCTTCCGCGCGGCGCGAAATGTACGGCTCCGGCTGCTGTGTACAGGAGGTCGTCCGAAGGCGAGATCCAGAAGGTGGCGGAGGTCAGGTTTGGTCCGAAGAAAGCGAGCGAATCCGCCTCGATGCGCACCCGATGGCTCGGCGCCAGAAGCGTGTCCGTGGGCGCTTGCTGGAACGCGAAAACGATGGTCGCTAGGCCAAGTACGAACAGCAGAAGCGAGGTAGCTGCGCGGTCATAGCTTCCCTTCCGCCTTCCCCTATCCCTCCCTGCTGCTTTCACCACGCTAGTCTGCTCAACTTACCCTTCTGGCGCCGTGCTGCCAGCGCTATTTTCTGACGGGCGCTAACACCCAACACATTAACCGCACTGGCGGAGGAGTAGGGCGCAACATCATATGGCAGAAACTCGCGCCTTTCAGCTGGAGGTCTTTCTCCACAACGGCGTTCGCTTACAGACCACCTTCAACCAGCTACTCGAGGAGGGCCAGCTCCCTTCCACCCGCTTCTACTTAGGCTACTCGAACGACTCCGCCACGGTGCAGGACCTCCCCTGGATCGCCGTTGGCGACATCGCCTACATGCCCGATGAAGCCGTCGCAGTGCGGCTCGTCCCGCTCGAGCGCGCGCAGCAGGAGCTGCCGCTCCGGGCGCTCGAAAAGCTTTCCTGATCTACTCATCCGCGTTACGTGGTTTGGCTTAAACACATTGCCAGCCCCGCCCTTCCGACAGCCCGCAAGGCGGGCCTAACGTAGCAGCAGAAATCACAAACCAGACACCAACGTCAATTCCCAGGAGGCATCCCCAATGAAGTTCCCGTTCTCACTTGGCCCGAAGGCAGGAGTCGGCATTCTGGCGCTCTTCACGTCGGCCCTCGTGGCCGCGTGCAGCGGCGGCATCGCTGGCCCGGCCGCCGGCAGCCCTTCCGGCGCCGGCAGCCCCAGCGCCAAGCCCTCCGATCAGGCCTCTGCCGCCGGCAGCGCCGCTGCCTCGGCGTCGCCGTCGCCTTCGGCCAGCGGACAGGGCAGCGGCCAGCTGGGCATGATCCTCGAGGTCAATAACGGCGGCTGGCAGAAGGTCATCGGCAGCACTTCTCAGAAGGGCATGGTGATCGTGCTGGCCATGCCCAACCAACCTGCAGCGAAGGCAGGCCTGTCTGTGGGTGATGTGGTGAGGACGATGAACGGCGTCGAGGTGACGAACGCCAACATCGCCAACCGCGAGATCCGCAAGCTCAAAGTGGGCGACAAGGTGGGCATGGACGTAGCGCGCAAGAATGGCTCGTCGGCCAAAGTGGACCTCACGGTCGAGCCGTCGCAGGCGCTGGACCTGGCGGCGCTTATGAATGACGGCGTGACCAAGGATCCGAACAGCGCCGTCGCCTACTTCCTGCGCGCCGCCTATGGCCAGAAGGACGCGAACGCCGCCATCGCCGACTACGACAAGGCCATCAGCCTCAAGTCCGAGTTCGTATCGGCCTACGTGCAGCGGGGCACGCTGCGTGAGAACAGCGACCCCGAAAAGGCCATCGAGGACTTCAACAAGGCCATCTCTCTCGATGCCAACTACCAGCCGGCCTATGTGAACCGCAGCGTCGTCTACTCGTCGAAGAAGGACTACGACAAGGCGCTTCAGGACGACCAGAAAGCCGTCGAGCTGGACCCCAACGATCCGGCCGCGTACACCAATTTGGGCATCGGCTACGTTAATGTGGGCAAGCTGGAAGACGGTCTGAACGCCGAGAACAAGGCCCTCGCCATCGACCCCCTATATGGCCCGGCGCTGCTGTACCGCGGCCTGATCTACCGCGACACCGCCAAGGCCGATCTGGAGAAGGCATCCAGGCTGGTGCGCGACGAGAAGTTGCGCTCGCTGGCCGCCGCTGCCTTGAGCAAGATGTCGTAGGGCCCGAGCTCGAGATATGACGCCGGCCGCGCGCCACGCGACGCTCGCCACGGGCCTGGTAGCCCTCAGCATCGCCGTGGCCGTGGCCGGCCGCTTTGTGCTCAGCCCGCCAACCGGCCCGAACCAGATCCAAAGGAGCGCGTCCATGCTCGATTCCCCTGAACCCACGGCCATACCCGTCTCGGATAGCGAGACCTCAACTGCCCAGCCGGTCGTTTCGTCCTCGGAGTTCCTCGGCGCCAACGCTTCGAGGAACTATCAGTTCGAGAGCGGCGGCAGCCTCGACCTGTCGCTGGCCTCCGGCGACCTCACGGTCGACGTCCAGGACAGCGGCGGCAGGACATCGCTTCAGAGCTCCTTCAGCGGATACGGCCAGAGCCAGCTGACCCTGCCCGCCTTGCAGCCGGGCAGCACCTACGCCGTGAAGCTGTCAAGCCGGCAAGGCGCCGCCTTCTCGCTCACCTTCCAGCCCGGCAACGTCGGCCATCAGACCAACGTCGTCACGCACGCGAACGTGAGCTCGGCTATAAGCGCTACGTCGGTCAGCGCTTCCTCTGTGCACAGCGTCAGCAGCTTCACCTCGTCCGTCCACTCCACCGGCAGCTGACGTCTCCCCGCTAGCTCGCCGGCCACAGATCCGGTAGGCGATCGGCGTACAGCGCTAGGGCGAACCAGGCCCATTCCTGGTCGTACAGGTCATCGGGTTTGCCCCACGACAGCGCCGCAACGCCCGCCGGAGTCTCCGTGGGCTGGGCGGCTTGCTCCAGCTTCGAGGCGTACAGCGCCGAGGCTTCGGGGCCATCGAAGCTTGCCACCGCACCCAGCGCCCCGGCCAGGCCGACCATGCTCGGCCCTTCCCCAAGCACGGTGCCGTCGTGGCCGTACACACGGCTCACGCTGCCCGTTCGACGGAGCTCGTCGGCCAGGATGGCGGCCTCCTGTAGATAGGCCCTGGCGCGCGCGTCGCCGGTCCAGCGCAGGTCCAGGGCGACCCGCCAGAACGCGCGCGGCGCGTCGTAGCCGTAATTGGTGGTGTACTCCGCCGGGCTCTGCAGCGGCGTCAGCTGGCCAGTTGTGCGGTCCAGCCCGACCCAGTCCGGCGGGAGCCCTGCGGCGGCGCGGGCGTCGAGCGGGTGCGCTGAGACCGCCGCCAGGGTTCTGTAGGCCGTGTCGATGACCGCCTGCCAGTCATGGGCCGAGTCGGCCGCCTGGAAGATCCGGTAGGCGTAAGGCGCCAGGTAGCTGGGATTGATGGCGATGACCCGCTGGCCCGAGGTCCAGTCGCCGGCCGTCACGTACTTGCCTCCCTGCAGGCTGGCGACGTCGTGCTCCCAGATGCCCTTCACCATGCGCTGCCCGGCATCGAGCAGGACGGGGTCGTTCCAGCGCCGGCTGGCGAGGAGCAACGCCAGGGCCATGTCGGTATCCGCGTCCGAGGCGGTGTTGGGGTCGACGACGTCGCCGTCGCGCCACAGCCAGGCCACCAGCCCGTCCGGGCGCAGCAGATAGCGGCTGGTCCATAGCCAGGCGCGGTAGAAGGTGGCGCGGTCGTCCAGCCAGACCGCCCGCAGCATGGCGTAGGCTTCGCTCTCTGACGTCACCGTTCCGTCGCTGTCGGCATACGCGCCGTCGTCCTCGAACCGGCCGATCATGTAGCTGGCGCCGCCGGCCAGCAGCGCGTCGGCGGGCGAGGGCTTCTTTTCCACTTTCCACAGCTCCACGATCTGCTGCGGCTGCAGCCGCCCATCGTCACGCGGCGAGATCCAGGTCTTGACCAGCCGGGAGTGGGCAAACGCCTCCAGCGCAACCGTGTTGTTGACGCTTTCGAAGCTCTCCTTCATGCCAGGCGTGATCACCATATAGTCGACCGTCCGCCAGTCGTCGTGGAAGACACCCTCGCGAATGGCGGGATCGAGCCCGGCTTTCCAGTGGCTTTCGGCGTGCGGGAAGGCCGGCCAGGTCGGGCCCTGCTCGTGGAGGTCGGCCCACATGTCGTCGCGCGAGATGATCAGCGTCTCGGACGGGAGGTGGCTCCTGATCCACGCCACGGTCTCGCGCCCGGCCCGGTCGGCTGCGACGCTGTAGAGCGGCGTCAGCGTGCCCCACCGCCAGTAGCCGATCAGCAGCAGGCAGGCGCAGACCGCGATGGCGGCCCGCGCGTGCTCGGGCCTGAGATGAGACAGCAGTGGCTCCGCCAGCAGCGCCAGGTTCAGGCACAGGAAGGGCACGGCGAAGACCACGTAATAGTCGAACACCACGCCGCCGCGCGCCAGGTACAGCAGCGGCAAGAGCCCCAGCAGCCCCACCGCGAGCGCTTGCTGGTGGCAGCGGCCGCGGACCATGTTGGCGATCGTGGCCGCCACGCCGCCAGCGAGCAGCAGCGGGTCGCGCGGCAGCCAGTCCGTCCGGAGCAGCTGCCAGAACAGGTTGCCCGGGTTGAAGATGCCGCCGCCGCCGCGGCTGGCCTGCCACTTCCAGGCCTCCACCAGCGAGACGCTCGCCCCCCCATGGCCGCTCACCAAGAACTGCAGGGCTCTCCCCGCCGGGATCAGCTCGTCTTTGAGGCCGGCGTACAACGGGTACCAGCTGACGACGGTAAGCATCAGCACGAACCAGGCGCCCGGACCGAAGTGGCCCTGGTGCCGCCGGCGCTGCATCAACAGCAGCAGCACCAGCGCGGGCGCCAGGAATATCGCCGTCTCCTTGCTTAGAACGGCGAGCCCGAAGCACACCGCGCTGAGCGCGATGCGGCTGAGCCGGCCCGGGCCGTCGAGCAGCAGCGCGATGCTCGCCAGCAGCCAGAACAGCATGATGTTGTCGAGCAGCAGCATGCGCTCGTAGAACACCGCCAAAGGCGAGACGGCCAGCAGAAAGACGGCAGCGGCGGCTCCGACGACGCCGGCCGACAGCCGGCGCGCGATGCGGTACAGCAGCAGCGCCATCGCCAGGTGCAGCACCAGCATCAGCACGCGCCCGCTGTAGATGGCGCTGCCGCCGAACGTCCCCGGCCCGCCTGTGAGCCACATCCACGCGGCCACAAGCAGCCAGCCCGCCGGTGCGTGGTCATAGGTGTAGGTGTAGGGCGTCAGCCGCCCCTGGCGCAGCACGGCCCAAGCCTGCTCGGCGTAGATACCTTCGTCGTCTTTGAACGTGAAGGCTGGGTAGTGGAGCATGTTGATGCCGTGGGCCACCAGCGTCACCAGCAGCAGTCCCAACACCACGGCCTGCTCGATCTGAAGCCGGCTCAGGAGGGCGGGCAGGCGGATGGGGCGGTAGGGCAGCCAGGCGCTGAGCGCGCTAACCATGGACGGGTTCGGGCGCCTCGACGCTGACCGCGACCGCCGTCATCGCCGGCTGCAGCGCCGGAGCCCGGTGAGCCCCGACGTGGCTGGTCTTCTCCCAGTTGTTCACGCCGAACAACTGGCGGCGGACGGCGCGCAACGCGGCATAGCTCAGCAGCCACTGGTAGGGCAGGTACACGAGGATCAGCCGCAGGGCCAACAGGGGCGAGGCCCGCAGCCGGTGCGCCGCGGTGAACTCGTACAGCCCCATGGTGGTGATGGCCACCTGAAGCCCCACGGCATAGAACGGCGCCATGCTCAGCATCGCCACCAGCACCGGCATCTTGATGTTGGCCATCATCCACACGCTGATTGGCAGGTAGAGCATCATCAGCGCCTGAAGCAGGGGAAAGCCGAGCGTATAGAGGGCCAGCAGGCGCTGGCGCCAGCCGGGCAGGCGCAGCCAGTCGCCTTTGCCCAGCACCTGCAGGAAGCCCTGATCCCAGCGCGTCCGCTGGCGCATCAGCCCGCGGGCGGTGGGCGGCGTTTCCTCGCGCGTCACGTAGCGGTCGTCGTACAGCACGCGGATGGGCACGCCGGCAGCGGTGAGCCGGATGCCCAGATCGGCGTCCTCGGTCAGACAGCGCTCGTCCCAGCGGCCGTGCGCCTCCAGGACGTCACGCCGGATGAACGCCGTGTTGCCGCCCAGTGGCACCATGCCCTGGCGCGCGTGATAGTGCAGGCGGCTCTTGAACCAGAAGAAGTACTCCAGCACGTTGAGCGCGGAGTACCACTTGTCGGCGTAGTTCATAAGCTGCACGCCGCACTGCAGCGCCGGGGCGCCCTCGCGCAGCATGACCGTGTTTGCCACCTGCAGGATGTCGTGGTGCGGCTCGTCTTCGGCGTCGAAGATGGTTACCACCTCACCCCTGGCCTCGGCCAGCCCGACGTTGAGCGCGTGCGGCTTGTTGATCGGCGGCTCCCCGAATACGACCAGCCGGATGTGGTTGATGCCCAACCAGGCCATAGACGCCAGCTTGTCGTTCACGGCCGCGATCGTCGCCCTATCGCTCGCCTCCGCCACCACCAGGACCTGCACCAGCTCGCGCGGGTAGTTCAGCTCCACCACCCGCTGGATGGTGTCCCGGATGACCGCCTCCTCGTGGCGGACGGGCAGCAGGATGGTGAAGCTCAGCCGGGGTGGTTCGAACGAGCTTGGCGCCCTGTTGCTCGCCTGTTTACTCTCGTCCTCCCAGGCGTACAGCATGAGCGCGGCTGAATAGGCCGATTGGGCGGCAAGGGCGACGGAGCCAGCCGCGAGAAGTTGTGCGCCAAGGTCCATCCGGTTATGGACTTCCAGCATCACGCCGCGAGGGAGGGCCTGGTAAGGGTGAAGCGGCGCGTTTTGCGCTGCGTGGCAGGGGCGTTCGCGTGCACTGATTACTCATGACTGATGGGGGATATCCATCACTTCGCGGGACCTTCTCTCGTAAGGTTGGCGACTGCCGAATCACACGCGCAGGAGTGCGAACGCGTAATGAAGGCAACCCACAGTAGCCTGAGGCTGATCGTCGCGTCGGTGGTAGTAGCCATGCTGGCGGCCGCCGCGCTGGTGGCGCCATTCCGGACGGAGCGGGCTCGTGCCGCCGGCATCCCGGCCGGCCTGCCCAACCATCTCGGGCTCGGCGTCGCCGCCCAGCCCGACAGCACCGGCCTCAACGGCTGGATGCCCAACTCGGGCGTGCCCTGGGATTACGCCTACCAGTACCTTACGCCGGGCTGGGAAACGTGGAACGCCAACGGCCAGTTCCCCCTCAGTTACGCCCAGAACGCGGCCTCGCACAGCTACATCCCGGTGTTCACCTACTATGAGATTCAGCTCCTCAACGGCTCTTGCGGCGGCTGCGGCGGCGGCCAGAAGGACTTCGCCAATCTGAACAACCCCGGCCTGATGGCCGGCTACTTCCAGAACTTCGCCCTGTTGATGCAGAAGCTGGGCCCGTCCGGATTCGGCAGGACCGTCATCGTGCACGTCGAACCCGACCTGTCGGGCTTCGCCCAGCAGGCGGTCCTGGACAACACTCGCTGCTACGGCTACTGCACCGGCCAGGGCAACAGCCCCTCCCTGTTGAGGGCGTCAGTGACGAGCTCCGGGTACTCCGGCGTACTCGGTTACGCCGACACCTACCAGGGCTTCAACGCCGCGCTGCTGCATCTGCGGGACGCGTACGCACCGAACGTGCTGCTGGCGGCGCACATCAGCGACTGGGCGACCGGCCCCGACATCAGCACCAGCACCAACAGCAGCCTGGATGCGGCGGGCCTGGGCCGGCAGGCCGGCAGCTTCGCCGCCCAGAGCGGCAGCTTCGATCTGCTGTTCAACGACGTGAGCGACCGCGACGCCGGCTACTACAAGTACGCGCTCAACAACCCGGACGCGTGGTGGGACCGGCAGAACGTCACGTTTCCCAACTTCCAGCGCTGGGAGACCTACGTCGGCGCGGCCAGCGGTACGGCCGGTCGCTCGGTGATCGTCTGGCAGATTCCGGAAGGCAACCAGTACTACCAGACCGAGAACAACAGTACGGGCCACTACCAGGACAACCGGGCGGAGTACTTCTTCAGTCACATGTCCGAGCTGTCGCAGGCCGGCATCATCGGTCTCCTATTTGGCGCAGGCAATGGCGGCAGCACAGTGCACTATGACGCTAGGGCGGATGGCGTAACCAACCCAGCGCCGATCTGCAACAGCGACGGCAGCAGCGCAGGGCAGATCTGCAACAATCACGCCAGCTCGCTGTCTGACGACGACGGCGGGTTCATCCGAACGCAGGCCCAGCTGTACTACCAGGGTCTGTCCGGTATTTCCACCCCAACCCCAACGCCAACGTCCACCGCCACCAGCTCGCCCACGCCGGTCAGCACCTCCACTGCCGTAGCCAGCCCGACCCCCACGGCCACGGCCCCGATCTTCTCATCACCCACTCCTACCCCGACGCTCGGAGCGGTGCGCACGCCTACGCCCACGCGCACGCCGCCCTCCAGCGCGCCCGTGTTCACGGCCTCGGCAAGCGTCTTCCCATCGACCATCAGCGTCGGTGGAGCAACCCGGATCCAGGCGACCGTCGTGGACACGGGAGGCTCGCTCAGCAACGGGATCGTGGATATCGAAATAGTCGGGCCGGCGGGCCAGAAAGTGGCACAACGCTACTTCACAGGGCAGTCCTTTGGCATAGGTCAGGCGGGCACCTACACCTACTTTTGGATTGCTCCCTTTACGCCTGGCACGTATACGGTAGCGGTGGGTGTTTTCGGAACAAACTGGTCCCCCAATTACTACTGGGCGCCGTCCTTAGCCTCAATTATCGTCCGCTAGCTACTCTCAGAATCACACAGGGCGTCGGGCTTCGCCCCGGCGCGGCTTTGCATGCTTTGACATAGGCCCAAATTCGCCCCCCTAGAAGGGTTCCGAATTTGCTCACGCCCGCGGCTCAAGATTCCGGGCCGATTCCGCCGACTCTGGCGATGTTACGCGGGCCGCCCGAAAGTAGCCTGGTGTCCAGACTCTCGCTGCTCGGACAACCGGGCAGTGTCTGGACGGAGGCCTTTTTACGGGATGAAGCATGGGAGTCGCCGGCAGAGCCGCCGGCGCAGGGGATGGAATCAGCGACGAATCGCCACCAGTTCGGTATGCCTGGCTGTTATGCTCGCCGGCACCACTGGCTGGATAAGCGCCGATGGCACAGCAACCGGCGGCACCATCGCCGGCGGCCCTACCGGCGGTAACGGCAACGGCAGCAATGGCGTGATCACCCGCTCGAGCGGCACCCTGACGGGCGCTTCGACCACGGGAACGGCCAGCGGCACCAGCGGCAGCGGCTCGGGTACCGGCCAGAACGGCAGCACCGGCACTTCGGCTGCCTCCGGCACCACGAGCGCGGCAGGCGGGGGCGGCGGAGGTGGCACCAACGCGTCCAGCTCCACCACCGCCTCGACCGGCACGTCCAACACCGGCAGCGGCAGCAGTGGCACGGTGAGCGCCAACGGCGCCAACAGCACCACGACGGTGAGCAATGGCTCCAGCGGCAACATCGCTACCGGGGGATCGATCGGTTTCGGCTCCAGCAGCGCCGCCAGGGTGTCGGTCAACAACAGCACGACCGTGAACAACCAGGGCACGGCCAACGCCGCCACCGGCGACGCGACCGGCACCGGCCAGAACGGGAACAACAGCGCCTCGGCCAGCACCGGCACCGTCGATGCCGCCGGCGGCGGCGGATCGGGCGCCGGGAACACCAGCGCCACGTCCAGCACCGCCGCGCTCAACACGGTGCGCAACACCGGCAACGCCGCCAGCGGCGACGCCAACGCCACCGGCCTCACCGCTCGGACCACCATCTCGAACGGCTACACGGGCAACATCGCCACCGGCGGAACGCTGCGCGGCGGTGACTCGAGCGTCACGCTTACGCTCAACAACACCAACACAGTCACCAACACCGGCGGCGCCACGGCGACTACCGGCAACGCCGTGGCCACCGGCCAGAACGGGAATAACAGCGCTTCCGCGACGACCGGTACCGTCGACGCCGCGGGCGGCGCCAGCAGCGGCGGGCCGGGCGGAAGCACGAGCGCCAGCAGCACCAGCTCCGCCAATCAGAGCGTCAATAACACGGCCAACGCCAGCTCGGGCGCAGCCACCTCCACGGGCGTGCTCGCGGTCACCGACATCAGCAACTCCTTCGAGGGCAGCGGCGCCACCGGCGGGTCCAAGACGGGCGGCAACAGCAGCATCACCATCGTCAACGCCAGCACGAATACCGTGAACAACACCGGCACCGCCTTGGCGGCCACCGGCAACGCCACGGCCACGGGCCAGAACGGGAGCAACAACGTGTCCAACACGACCGGCACCGTGGATGCGGCCGCCGGCGCCAGCGCTGGCGCCGGCGGCGCAACCAGCGCCTCCAACTCCCAGGAAGCGGCCAACGACGTCACGAACACGGCGAACGCTCTCACGGGCGATGCCACGTCCACCGGCGTGGTCGCCGTCACCACGGTCACCAACAGCATCAGCGGCAACTTCGCCACCGGCGGCGCCGACCAGGGCGGCAACAGCTCCCTGAGCCTTACCAACAAGCAGTCCACCACGGTCACCAATAACGGAACGGCCGTGGCCCACACCGGCAACGCCATCGCCACCGGCCAGAACGGCGACAACAGCCTGACCGTCAGCGTGAACACGGTCGACGCCGCCGGCGGCGCCGGGTCAGGCGCAGGCGGCGGCGGAACCAGCGCTGCCAGCAGCCAGACGGGCGTCCAAACCGTGAATGACAGCGCCAGCGCGACGAGCGGCGCTGCCACCGCGGCCGGCGTCGTGGCCAGCACGGCCATCAGCAACACCAGCTCGGGCAGCCTGGCCACGGGAGGCGCCAAGAACGGCGGCGTCAGCAGCATCGGCGTGACCGAGACCAACGTGAACACCATCAGCAACACCGGGCGCGCCTCGGCGCAATCCGGCAACGCCACCGCCACGGGCCAGAACGGTGCCAATACCGTCACCATCACCTCGGGCGATGTCGATGCGGCCGGCGGCGCGAACGGCGGCAACACCACTGCCGCCAACCGCCAGTCCGGCGTCGAGTCCGTCGCCGATCACGCCGACGCGACGACCGGCGCCGCCAGCGCCGTAGGCGTCACCGGCGCGGAGCAATACATCGGAGTTATCGGCGGCGAGGAATACGAAGGCGCAGCTTCGCTGGTGAGCGTCACCAACGTGGCCCCGCACACCGCGGCAACGGGCGGCGCCGATATGGCCGCCAACAGCAGTATCGCCGTCAACCAGGCGAACGTCACCAATGTCACCAACGTGGGCGACGGCCGGACCGCGTCCGGCAATGCCACCGCCACCGGCCAGAACGGCAACAACTCCGTCACTGTGACCGCCGCCACCGTCGACGCGGCGGGTGGCGCCAACGGCGGCGACACCACCGCCGATAACCGCCAGGCTGGCTCGCTCGAGGTCGCCGATCAGGCCAGCGCCGCAAGCGGCGACTCGACGGCGGCAGGCATCGGCCTGGCCATCGTCGACGTGCTGAACAGCGGCACCGGAACCAACGTTGTGAATGTGACCAACATCGGCACCGCCAGCGCCACCACCGGCACGACCAGCGCGGCCGGGCAGAACGGCACCAACTCGGTCCTCGTGTCGGTGACCGACGTCGATGCGGCGGGCGGCGCCAACAGCGGCCGCACCGCGGCGCTCAACGAGCAGATCGTCAGCAACATTATTAATAACGGTGCCACCGCCCAGAGCGGCACCGCCACAGCCCTGGGCATCGAGCTGGCCATCACGACAGTGACCAACGAGGTCAGCTGCGGCGGCGCCACGGGCGGCGCCAAGAACGGCGGCAACAGCTCGCTCACCTGCGGCAGCGCGGTCATTCCACCGCCACCGCCGCCTCCTCCCCCACCGCCGATCACGCACGAAGAGAACACGACGACGACGTTCGAACAGAACCGGAACGTCGAATCCGGTCTCACCGGCGGCAACTGCTGTGGCTCCTCGGAGTCCGGCCCGCAGCCCAGCCCCGGCGGCCAGCCGTCCACTCCGCTCGGAGTGCCGGGCGGCCCGGCGGCCCTGCCGCCGCTCAGCGCCGGCTCGCCTCCCGGCGGGCCGGGTGTCAGCCCCGCCATTCCCGCTCTGGGCGGCGGCGGCCTGCAAGCTTCGATCCCCTTTGGCGCGCTGCTGCTGCCGGCAGGCCTCAGCTCCCTGCTAGCCGGCCTGCGCCGGCGGCGCCTGGCGGCGAAGGAGAAGGACAAATGAGGCGCGAGCAAGGGGGGCATTCGCCACCGCTCATACGGGGGCCGGCGCCGCCGGCTCGAGCACCCGCATCCCACCACAGACCACCAAACCGCAACAGGGATCTAATAAGGAGGACCTACAAGTGACGAAAAGGAAAAAGGGCAAGGGACGGAGCAAGACCAGCTTGCCGTTGAGGGCTGTCACCTCATCGGCAGTCATGGCGCTTCTCGTCGGTGGCCAGGCGCTCGCCGATGGCACGACCGCGTCCAGCACCACCTCTGCGACCTCGTCGAGCAGCAACACGGCGTCGGGCTCGAGCGGCAGCGTCAGCGCCACCGGCACCAAGAGCAGTACGACCGTCAGCAGCAGCTCGAGCGGCAGCACCACTACCGGCGGTTCCACGAGCGGCGGCAACAGCAGCGCCAGTCAGACGAGCAGCAACACCACCTCGGTCAGCAACACCGGGACGGCGTCCGCCAGCAGCGGCAGCTCCTCGGCCACCGGCCAGAACGGCAACAACAGCACCACTGCCTCCACCGGCACGGTGAACTCGGCCGGCGGCGCGAACAGCGGTTCGGGCTCGTCTGGCGCCACTACCTCCAGCAACACCCAGGTCGTTAGCAGTTCCGTCAATAACAGCGCTACTGCCAACAGCGGCAACGCGTCGGCCACTGGCACCAATGCCAGCACGACCATCGTCAACGGCGGCAGTGGCAACGTGACGACGGGCGCCGCGAAGGACGGCGGCAACAGCTCGGCGACCACGAGCACCACCAACAGCAACACCGTCACCAACAGCGGCACCGAGACCTCGACCACCGGCAACGCCACGGCCACCGGCCAGAACGGCAGCAACACCGTCACCGTTCGCGCGCGTGACGTGGACGCCGCGGGCGGGGCCAACAGCGGCTCCGGCAGCGGCAGGGTTGGCTCTGGCCCGACCACAGCCAGCAACACGCAGGTCGTCAGCTCCCTCGTCGCGAATACCGGCGTGGCCGTCACCGGCGATGCCAGCGGCACCGGCCTGAACTCGGACACGACGATCGTCAATGGCGGCAGCGGCAACATCACCACCGGCGGAGCCAAGTTCGGCGGCAACTCGAGCGCCAGCGATACCGTCAGCAACACCAACACGGTCAGCAATACCGGCACGGCCACCAACACCACCGGTGACGCCCGCGCCACGGGCCAGAATGGCGACAACAACGTGACGGTCAGCGTCGACACTGTCGACGCGGCCGGTGGCGCCAACTCCGGCAACGCCACGGGCGCTAACGCCACCGCTCAGAGCGGCGCCACCACGGCCAGCAACCTGCAGCTCATCACCTCTGTGGTGCAGAACATCGGCGAAGCCGTCAGCGGCGACGCCACGGGCGATGGGATCGGCAGCGCGCTGACCACCATCATCAACGGCGGCGAGGGGTCCATCACCACCGGCGCGGCGGACAGCGGCGGCAACAGCAGCGCCCGCGTGTCCCTCACCAATACCAACTCGGTGACCAACACCGGCACGGTCCGGAACCGCACCGGCGCCGCCGAGGCGGCGGGCCAGGCCGGCAACAACACCGTCACCGGCACTGTGGGCGTGGTCGACGCGGCCGGCGGCGCCAACTCCGGCAGCGCCAGCGCCAGCGGCGCCGGCGCCAATGCCACGGCCATGAGCGGCCCCACCACCGCCAGCAACACGCAGTCCATCCTGGGGGTTACCCGGACCGAGGCCATCGCCGTCAGCGGCGACGCCTCGGGCGAGGGCGTTGGTTTCGACAGCGTCACCATCGTCAACGCCGGGGCGACCGGCAACATCACCACCGGCGCATCCAAGACGGGCGGCAACAGCTCGGCTACGGTCAGCGAGACCAATACCAACACCGTGGTCGATTCGGGCACGGCGTCCAACACCACCGGCTTCGCCGAGGCCGTGGGCCAGACCGGCAACAACACCACCACCGGTAGTGTGGGCACGGTCGACGCCGCAGGTGGCGCCAACTCGGGCAACGCCACGGCGGTAGCCTCGGCCGCGGCGCCGAGCACCGCCACGGCGAACGCCGTGGCCATGAGCGGGCCCACCACCGCCACCAATTCCCAGTCCATTGCCTCCATAAACCTCGGCATCGGCGAGGCCGTCAGCGGCGATGCCTCCGGCGACGGCAAGACCGAGGATGTAATCACCATCGTCAATGGCGGCGCGGCGGGCAACGTCACCACCGGCGGCGCCAAGACCGCGGGCAACTCCTCGGCCAGGGTGACGGCGGGCAACACCAACAGCGTCACCAACACCGGCACCGCCACCAACATCACCGGCGCGGCGGAAGCTGCCGGCCAGGCAGGCAACAACACCACGACGGGCACGGTCGGCACGGTCGACGCGGCCGGCGGCGCCAACAGCGGCAGCGCCAGCGCCGGCGCCACCGGGCTGGCGACCACGATCACCGGGGCCACCGTCGTTGTCATCCCTGGCAGCGCCTCGGCCACCGCCATCTCGATGAGTGGCGCAACCACCGCCGCCAACACCCAGGACGTCTCCTCGTTCAACGAGGACGTTGGCGTGGCGGTTTCGGGCGACGCCTCGGGTGAGGGCATCGGCACCAAGGTGGTAACCATCTCCAACGCCGGCGCGGCGGGCACCATCACCACGGGCGCGGCCAAGGAGGGCGGCAACAGCTCCGCCTCGGTGAGCTCGACCAACACCAACACCGTGGCCAACACCGGCATCGTCACCAACACCACCGGCGAGGCTCGCGGCACCGGCCAGAACGGCAGCAACCGCACTGAGGGCACCGTCAACACGGTGGACGCGGCCGGCGGCGCCAACTCCGGCAACGCCACGGCCTCGGCCAGCGCTCAGGGCGGCGCCGCCAGCGCGACGGCCTCTTCGTCGAGCGGCAACACCACTGCTGCCAACAGCCAGTCGGTAACCTCGGCCAACGCCGACCTGGGCGAAGCCTTCACCGGCGACGCCAGCGGCGACGGCATCAGCTTCGACAGCACCACGATCGTCAACGGGCCGGCCTCCGGGAACATCACCACCGGCGGAGCGGCGCTGGGCGGCAACAGCTCGGCCACGGTGACGAGCAGCAACACCAATACCGTTACCGACACTGGCACGGCCACCAACACCACCGGCAACGCCAGCGGTACGGGTCAGAACGGCGATAACACCACCACGGGCTTCGTCGGCACGGTTGACGCGGCCGGCGGGGCCAACTCCGGCAGCGCCACCGCGAATGCCACGGCAACCGGTACAGGCAGCTCAGCAACCGCGGTCGTGATTTCGTCGAGTGGCGCCACCACAGCGACCAACTCGCAGAGCGTTGCGTCTGACGGCGGCCGCGAGGATGGCACCTTCCCCGGCGGCGAATCCGTCATTACGCCTCAGCTTGACGGCGACCAGGTCGTCCTGTGCATCGCCGACAACTGCGACGTTGGCATCGCGTCCAGCGGCAACGCCACCGGCGAAGGCATCGGCGAGTCCGACACGACCATCATCGGCGGCAGCCAGCCGTCGATCACCACCGGCGGCGCTAAGGAAGGCGGCAACTCGTCGGCCACGGTGTCCAACACCAACACCAGCACCGTCACGAACTCCGGCACGGTTCGCAACACCACTGGCAACGCCAACGCCACGGGCCAGAACGGCAACAACACCACCACGGGCACGGTCAACACGGTGGACGCGGCCGGCGGCGCCAATTCCGGCAGCGCCTCAGCAGGAGCCTCGGCCGGCAGAGCTACGGCGGCCTCTGCCGTGGCCATTTCGTCCAGCGGCTCGACGACTGCCACGAACACCCAAACGGTCAGCGGGGACAACGTCGACGTTGGCCTTGCCTCCACGGGCGACGCTTCCGGCGACGGCATCACCCTGGCCACCACGACCATCAGCAACAACACCGGGGCTGCGGGACGGATCACCACCGGCGGCGCAAAGACGGGCGGCAACAGCAGCGCGTCCATGACGCTGACCAACACCAACACGGTCAGCAACACCGGGTCGGCCACGAACCTCACCGGCAACGCCACGGCCACGGGCCAGAACGGCAGCAACCGCACCACGGGAACCGTGGGTGTGGTGGATGCCGCCGGCGGCGCCAACAGCGGCAATGCCGTGGCCAGCGGCGGCGCCGGATCCGTGGCTATCGCATCGAGCGGCAACACGACCGCTGGCAACACCCAGTCGGTCAGCTCGTTCAATTTCGACACCGGCGGGGCCGCGTCCGGCAACGCCTCGGGCGACGGCATCACCTCCGTCACCAACAACATCAACAACGGCGGCCTGCCGGGCGCCACCACGGGCGGAGCTAAGACCGGCGGCAACTCATCCGTCACCGTAACCGGCACCAACAGCAACCGCATTACCAACACCGGAACGGCCACGGACGCCACGGGCAACGCCACTGCCACGGGTCAGAATGGCAACAACACCACCACCGGCAGCGTCGGCACGGTTGACGCCGCCGGCGGCGCTAACAGCGGCAGCGCCACCGCGGCCGGCAGCGGCACCGCGATCGCCTCGAGCGGCGCCACCACCGCGGCCAACAGCCAGTCCGTCGCCTCGTTCAACCACGACACCGGACTTGCCGCGAGCGGCGACGTCAGCGGCGAGGGCATCGCCAGCGCCGTGAACACCATCACCAATGGCGGCGGCGGACGGTTCACCACGGGTGGCGCCGATACCCTCGGCAACAGCAGCGCCACCGGCACGCTGAGGAACACCAACACCATCAGCAACACCGGCAACTTCACCGGCAGGAGCGGCGACGCCACCGCCACGGGCCAGAACGGCAACAACACCACGACGGGCACTGTGGGCGTGGTTGACGCGGCCGGCGGCGGCAACAGCGGCAATGCCTCGGCCGGCGCCGGCGGGACCGCCATCGCTTCGAGCGGCTCTACCACGGCGGCCAACAGCCAGACGGTGGCCTCGGCGAACGCCGATACGGGCGAAGCCGTCAGCGGTGACGTGTCCGGCGATGGCATCACCAGCGTCACCAACACCATCAGTAACGCCGGCTTCAGCTCGGGCAGCGCCAGCGGCGGCGCCAAGAACGGCGCGAACGCCTCGTCGCGGAGCAACATCAACAACACCAACACCATCAGCAACACCGGGAACTTCACCGGCACGAGCGGCGCCGCCCTGGCCACGGGCCAGAACGGCAACAACACCACCACCGGCAGCGTCGGAACCGTGGATGCCGCCGGCGGCGCGAACAGCGGCAGCGCGGTGGCCGGCGCCGGCGGCATTGCCGTCGCCTCGAGCGGCACCACGCTGGCCACGAACAGCCAGGTGGTCGCGTCCGAGAACAGCGACTCCGCCCGCGCCACGTCGGGTGATGTGAGCGGCGAAGGCATCGCCAGCGCCATCAACACCATCACCAACACGGGCGCCAACACAACCAACAACACCATCACCAACCTCGGCACGGCCATCCTGCGCACCGGTTCCGCCACGGCCTTTGGCCAGAACGGGAACAACAGGACCAGCGGCACGGTCGACACCGTTGACGCCGCCGGTGGGGCCAACAGCGGCAGCGCGACGGGCGGCACGATCGCCGTCGCGGCCAGCGGCCCCACCACGGCCAGCAACACTCAGGTCGTCTTGTCCAGCAACAGTGACTCGGCCAGGGCCACCAGCGGCGACGCCTCGGGCGACGGCATCACCAGCGTCACCAACACCATCAGCAACGGCGGTGGGACCAACACCAGCTCCATCACCAACACCGGTACGCTGACCGGCACGACCGGCGACGCGCTGGCCGTCGGCCAGAACGGCAGCAACACCACGACGGGCAATGTTGGGACAGTGGACGCGGCGGGCGGCGCCAACAGCGGCGCGGCTTCGGCCGGCGCGGGCGGGATTGCCAGCGCGAGCAGCGGCCCGACGACCGCCGCGAACACCCAGTCGGTCGCGTCCAGCAACAGTGACCGCGGTATTGCCAGGAGCGGTGACGTGAGCGGCGAAGGCATCGCTTCCGCCAGCAACACCATCAGCAGCAGCATCGGCTCGAGCGGCACCACTGCTGGGGCCAAGAACGGCGCAAACGCCAGCAGCAGCGCCACCCGCACCACCAACAACACCATCAACAACAACGGCAGCGCCACGCTGACCAGCGGCAACGCCACGGCCACCGGCCAGAACGGTGACAACACCACCAGCGGCACGGTGGGCACGGTCGACGCCGCGGGCGGCGCCAACAGCGGCAACGCTACCGCGGGCCAGGGCGGCCTGGCTACGGGTGGCAGCGGCCCGACGACCGCCACCAATACGCAGTCGGTGAGCTCCAGCAACCACGACGTGGGCGTGGCGCACACCGGCGACGTGTCTGGCGACGGCATCAGCTCCGTGACCAACCTCATAAGCAACACCGGCAGCATCAGCCGGACGACCGGCGGGGCTGATACGGGCGGCAATTCCAGCGGCAACGTGACGGTGAGGAACACCAACACCATCAACAACACCGGCGCCTTCACCGGCACGAGCGGCAACGCCACGGCCACCGGCCAGAACGGCAGCAACAGCACCACCGGCAGGGTCGACACGGTTGACGCGGCCGGCGGCGGCAACAGCGGCGCCGGCGCGGGCGGGCCGACGACGGCGGCCAACAGCCAGTTGGTCAGCTCCGATAATCACGACGTTGGCGTGGCCAAGACGGGCGACGTGTCCGGTGAGGGCATCGCCTCGGCGGTCAACACCATCACCAACGTCGCCAGCATCTCCGCCACGACGGGCGGCGCCAAGGAGGGTGGCAACTCCAGCGTCACCATCTCGCTGACGAACAACAACAGCGTCAGCAACAACGGCACGGCCACCCTGACCAGCGGCAACGCGGTTGCCACCGGCCAGAACGGCAACAACACCACCAGCGGCGTGGTCAACACCGTTGACGCGGCCGGCGGCGGCAACTCCGGACCTGGCGGCGGCGGGCCGACGACGGCCAGCAACACCCAGACGGTCAGCTCCTCCAACCACGACGTCGGCGTGGCCCACACGGGCGACGTCTCGGGCGACGGGATCAGCAGCGTTGTCAATACCATCCAGAACGGTCTGGGCGCCACGCGGTCGTTCACGACCGGCGGCGCGAAGGAGGGTGGCAACTCCAGCATCACCTTCACCGAGACCAACAACAACACCGTGGGCAACACCGGCACCTTCACCGGTAGGAGCGGCGACGCCACGGCCACGGGCCAGAATGGCAGCAACCGCACTGAGGGCACCGTCGGCGTGGTTGACGCGGCCGGCGGCGGCACGAGCGCCGGGTCTGGCGCGCCGACCACGGCGGCCAACAGCCAGTCGGTGAGCTCCGATAACCACGACGTCGGCATCGCCCGCAGCGGCGACGTCAGCGGCGAGGGCATCGGATCGGCGACGACCTTCATCAGCAACCCGGGCGGCGGCTCGGCGACCACCGGCGGCGCTACCTCGGCGGGCAACAGCGGCGTCACCACCACCAACACCAACACCACACTGGTCACCAACCTCGGCATCGCCAGCGGCATCAGCGGCGGCGCCACGGCCACGGGCCAGAACGGCAACAACACCACCACGGCGTCGGTGGGCACGGTGGACGCGGCCGGCGGCGGCAACAGCGGCACGGTCGGCGCGGGCGCCACGTTGGCGCTGAACGAGCAGATCCTGGCGGCCATCAACCACGCGGTTGCCAGGGCTCACAGCGGTGACGTGGACGCACTCGGCCTCGACGCCGAAACGGACGTCAGTGGCCTGGGCGCGCCGCAGGTCACCACCGGCGGCTCGAAGTCGGGCGCGCGCTCGTCGGCAGTCACGGGCAGCGGCAACAACGTCACCGTGACCGACACCGGCCAGGCCGGCGGCCTCAGCGGCAACACCAACGAAACCGGCCAGAATGGCAACAACACTGCCACGCTGACGGTGGCCGATGTGGATGCGGCCGGCGGCGGCAGCTCCGGCACCACCACGGTCCGGGTCGTCTCGACGGTCATCACGCCCTAGCAGGCCGAAGCTCAGGCGGGGAGGCCGGGAGCACTGCTCCCGGCCTCCTTTCTGGGCTCCTCTCTGCGCGAACTACCTAGATCATGGATTCCCAAATTGCTCAGCACCTTTGTACTATGGATCGCCCGCTTGAATAGCGGACAGCCACATTTCGGAGCGTGAGCGTGAAAGCGCGTCTTCGGCGTCTCGCGCCACTGGCGGCGGCGCTGCTGACACTGCTGGCGCTTGCGCCGGCGGGCTGGGCGGCTGCGGCGGCCGACGGACCTTCAACTCCCCCGGAGCGGCCGGTTCGGCCGCCTGTCATCGCCCTGCCCCAGGTGCCGCACATGCCGGTGTGTACCCTGCCTGCCGGCCTGCTGGGCGTGGCGCGGTGTCACGCTCTGCTGCGCACCGACATTGCTCCTCGTCCTCAGGCCACGTCGGGCCCTCCGGCCGGCTATGGGCCGACCGATCTGGCGTCGGCCTATAACCTGCCCTCGGCCTTTCTCGGCTACGGCGCTACAGTGGCCATCGTGGACGCGTACGACGATCCAAGCGCCGAGAGCGACCTGGCCGTGTACCGCTCGCAGTTCGGTCTGTCGCCGTGCACCACGGCCAATGGCTGCTTCAGGAAGGTGAACCAGGCCGGCAACGCCGGCCCCTACCCGGCTAGGGACAGCGGCTGGGCGCAGGAGATCTCGCTGGACATCCAGATGGTCAGCGCCGTCTGCCCCAACTGCAAGATTTTGCTGGTCGAAGCCAACTCGAACAGCCTGGATAACCTCGGCGCGGCGGTGAACACCGCCGCGAGACTGGGCGCAGTCGCCATCAGCAACAGCTACGGCGGCGGCGAGTTCGTCTTCGAGACGAACTACGAGAGCTACTTCAACCACCCGGGCATCGCCGTGACCGTCAGCTCCGGCGACAGCGGCTATGGCGCCGAGTACCCCGCGGCCTCACGCTACGTCACCGCCGTGGGCGGCACCAGCCTCCAGCGCTCGACCAACGGCCGCGGCTGGGCCGAGAGCGCCTGGAACAGGGCCGGCAGCGGCTGCAGCCAGTGGCTCAGCAAGCCCGTGTGGCAGAAGGACACCGGCTGCAGCCGCCGTACCATAGCCGACGTCGCGGCGGTAGCCGATCCGGCCACCGGCGTGGCGGTCTACGACAGCTTCGCCGACAGCAAGGGCAACAGCGGCTGGATGGTGTTCGGCGGCACCAGCGTGGGCGCGCCGATCATCGCCGCGGTGTACGCCCTATCGGGCAACGCCAGCGTGAACTACGCATCCTATCCGTATCTGAATCCGGGGGCCTTGTTCGACATCACCTCGGGCACCAATGGCTTCTGCTATCCCGCTTACCTGTGCAACGCCGTGAGTGGCTACGACGGGCCGACCGGCCTTGGCACACCCAATGGCAGCCTGTCGTTCGGGCCGGCCGTGGCTCCCACGGCAACGCCCACGTCGAGCCCGACGGTCACGCCGACCCTCACGGCCACGGCTACCGCCGCGACCTCGGTGACGGCCACCTCGACGAGCACGGCCACGGCTACGCCTACGTCCACGGCCGCGACCTTGCCCACGGCCACGGCAACCGCCACGCCGACGCCCCCCACGTCGCCCACTGCCACCCCCACGCCAACGGCCACGTCCGCGCCACCGAGCGCGACGTCGACGGCTACGGCAACCGCCACGGCAACCGCCGTTCCGGCGGCCGACTTCAGCCTGACCGTGAGCCCGCCTTCGCAGACCATTTTCTTTGGCGGATCGGCGCGGTACACCGCCAGCCTGACCGCCCTCAGCGGCTACAGCTCTTCGGTCATGTTGTCGGTAGGCGGGCTGCCGATCGGCGAGTCGGTGTTCTTCCTGAGCGGGAACCCGGTCACGCCGGCGCCCGGTCCCGGCGCAACCTCGTCGTTCATCCTGGTTGGGACGGGCGCGCGAGGGACCTACAACCTGACGCTCACCGCTAGCGGTTCCGACCCTGCCTCCACCACGCACACGGCGGGCTTCACGCTCGTCATCCAGTGACCGTGGCGGCGGCCGCCCAAGCTGCTGAGGAGCATGTTCGCCTCGGCAAGCAGATGCACGCCATCGGTGATCTCGACCGGGCCGCCGCGGCCTACGAACGGGCCCTGGCCCTGGAGCCGGAGAACGTAGAGGCGCACCTGGCTCTAGCGCGAAGCTTGCTGCTGGCCGGCGATTGGCGCCGGGGCTGGGAGGAATACGAGTGGCGGCTGCCTTTCCGCGACCGTCTGTGGGACGGCGCTGACCTTTCCGGCGAGCGGCTGCTGGTCCATGCCGAGGAAGATCTCGGGGACACGCTGCGGCTGGTTCGTTATCTGCCGCTGCTCGCCGAGCCGGGCGGCCGTGTCATCCTGCGCTGCCAGCCCGAGCTGGCGCTCCTGCTCAAGGGCCAGCTGGATGGCGTCCAGTCCGTGCTGAGCTGGGAGCAGAAGGCGCCGGCCGTCGATCTGCACGTGGCGCTCGGCAGCCTCCCCAGGTTGTTCGGCACCCTGCCCGAGACGGTGCCGGCCAATGTGCCGTACCTCCGCGCGGACCCGAGCCTCGCCGCCGGCTGGAACGGCCGGCTGCCCCTGGAGGGCTGGAGGATCGGCGTGGCCCCGGCGGACATGACCGCGCGCGGGGGTTTCATCCCGCCGGAAGCGCTGCGCCCGCTCAGGGACCTGCCGGGCGTGGCTTTGGTGGGTGTGGAGACCGACGGGCGTGACTACGCAGAGGTGGCGGCGATCGTCAGCCAGCTCGACCTCGTGATCAGCGGCGGTTCGGCTATCGCCCATCTTGCCGGCGCGCTGGCCAGGCCCGTCTGGATCCTGCTGCCGCCGGTGGCCGATTGGCGCTGGCTGTGGCGCGGGCCGAAGTCGCCCTGGTATCCGACCGCGCGCCTGTTCCGGCAGAAAGAGCCTGGGGGCTGGAAGGCCTTGATGGACGAGGTCGCCGAGGAGCTGGCGCGCTGCATCCGCGAGCGGCATATCGACTTTCCACTCCCGGAGAGCCAGATCGCCGTGGGCGACGCCCTGCGGGAGCGAGGTGAATCCGATGCGGCCATCAATCACTATCGCGAGGCCATCACCTACAACCAGGCGAGCGTCGCAGCGCACTGGAAGCTGGGCATCGAGCTCCAGCGCCGCAACGAGTTGCGAGAGGCCGCGGACCACTTCGGCAAGGTGCTGGCGCTTACCGCGCGCCACACCTGGAAGAACCAGCCGGCTGAAGCAGCGCCGGACGCAATGGCCAGGCTGGAGCAGATCATGGCCGGGTATCGAGCCGTGCCAGACAGCGACCCGGAGGCGCCGGCCGCCTACTGCGAGCTGGGCAGAGCGCTGCACGAGCTGGGCCGCCTCGACGAGGCCGAAGAATGGCTCCGACGATCGGTCGCGCTCGAGCCGGAGCACCTCCAGTCGCTGGTGTACCTTGGCTGGCTGGCGCACGACAGGGGCGGCCTCGACGAAGCGCGCGAGTGGTTCGAGAGGGCAGTGGCGGCCGAGCCGTCCTGCGCGGAGGCGCATTTCGCGCTCGCTAACGTGCTCCTGCTGCAGGGCGACTTAGAGCGTGGCTGGGGCGAATACGAGTGGCGCTGGCAGTCCGCCAGCCTGGCTCTCTTCATCGGGGTAAAGCCCAGCTCGTTGGAGCCGCGCTGGCACGGCGAGGACTTCCACGGCCAGGCCATTCTTCTGCACGCCGAGCAGGGCTATGGCGACACCCTCCAGTTCGCACGCTACATCCCGCTGGTGGCCGAGCGCGGCGGCCGTGTGATCCTGGGCGCCCAGCCTGAGCTGAAGCGGCTGCTCAAGAGCGTCGATGGAGTGGACGAGGTCCGGGCCGCGGGCGAGGGCTTGTGCTGCCCGGAGCCCCTGGTCCACGCGGCGTTTGGCAGCCTGCCGCATATCTTCGGAACGACGCTGGACAATATTCCCTCGGCGCCCTACTTGCGGGCCGAGCCGGAGCTGGTCGATCAGTGGGCGCGCGAGTTTGCCGGCGAGCGGCGGCTGAAGGTGGGCCTGGTGTGGTCCGGCGGGCCGTTCAATCAACGCGACCGCGACCGCTCCATCCCGCTTGCCGAGCTCGCGCCGTTGGGCTCAGTCGAAGGCGTCGCGTGGTACTCGCTGCAGATCGGCCTGCCCTGGGAGGTCGTCGACCTCCAGACCGAGCTGCCCCTCGTCGATCTCGGGTCCAGGATCAGAGATTTTGCCGAGACCGCGGCCGTCATGACCCAGCTCGACCTGGTGATAACCGTCGATACGGCCTCGGCTCATCTGGCCGGAGGACTGGGCAGACCGGTTTGGGTGCTCCTTTCGCGCGTGCCCGACTGGCGCTGGCTCATGAACAGGAACGACAGCCCGTGGTATCCCATGGCGCGGCTGTTCCGGCAGCGGCGGCGGGGCGATTGGCAGCCGGTGATTTCTGCCGTCGGGGGCGCGCTTCGGAACCTGCTCGCGAGGGCTTAGGAAGAAGTCGCCCCGGCCAGCGCCCGGGCGCCGTGTTGGCGGCGGGCGGCCCGGTTTCGAACCGCGTCCGGAAGGGCCTGCCGCACCAGCTCGAGGGCGGCGGACCAGTCATCGAGGCGGTGCTGCCTGAACAGCCTGGCGGTCGGATACCAGGGACTGTCCTCGCGACCAAGCTGCCAGCGCCAATCGGGCACATACGGGAGCAGGATCCAGACTGGGCGCCCCAACGCCCCCGCCAGGTGGGCCGCAGCGGTATCGACGGACAGGACCAGGTCGAGCTGGCCCATGGCGGCGGCCGTGTCGGCGAACTCGCCCAGCTTTGGGCCGATGTTCGTGAACACCATGCCGCCGGGCGGCGCGGCGTCCTCAGCGGCCTCCTTCTGCAAGCCAAAGAACTCCACCCCGGGTACGTCGGCCAGAGGACCGAAATCGGCCAGCCGCAGGGAGCGAAACCGATCCTTGGGATTGCGCGGGTTGCCTGCCCAGGCCAGCCCGACACGGAAGGAGTCTGAAGCCGGCAGCACGCTCGCCCAGCGGGCAGCGTGCTGCCGCGGCGGGCGAAGGTAGGGCACGCGAGCCGGGATCTCCGCCTCACTCCGGTGGCCCAGGAGGTAGGGCAGGCTCATCAGCGGCGCGTGGACGTCGAATTGCGGCAGGGCTTGCCCCCTGATGACGAGCTGGTCCACGCCGTCGAAGCTTTCCAGCAGCGGCGCGAGCTCGCGCTGGCAGACCAGGATCACGCGGCCTGCCCTCGCCGCCACCAGCGGGATGTAGCGCACGAACTGCAGCGTGTCGCCGAAACCTTGCTCGGCGTACAGCGCGATGGTGCGCCCTTGCAGGTCCGAGCCATCCCAGGACGGCTGCGGCACTCTGGGCTTGCCGCGGATGAACTGAGTCGATTCCCAGCGCCACTCGTGCTCGCGCCAGCCCCGCTCGAAGTCGCCCTTCAGCAGCAGGGTGAGCGCCAGGCTGTTGTGTGCGTCCGCGAAATCGGGCTTCAGCTCGATGGATCGCTCGTACAATGCCAGCGCCTCGTCCACCTGGCCTTGCCGCCAATACACGTTGCCCAGGTTGTTGTAGGCCTCGGCGAACTCGGGATCCAGCCTCAGCGCGAACCGGTAGCTGGCGATGCTTTCGTTGCACCGGTCCAGCTTGAACAGGGCAACGCCGAGATCGTTATGGCTGTGCTTATTCTCTGGATCCACGATCGTGGCGCGTCGAAACCAGCGGATGGCCTCCTCGACGCGCCCGCTCTCGTAGTAGTCAATCCCTCGCCGCACGTGCGTCTCCGCGGTTGCACGCTGCTCGGCCGGTTCGTCCAGCAGGCCGGCAACCTCCGTCGCCACATAGATGCGCTCCCGGCCGGCGCCGGACCGCCGCAGCGGCTTCAGCCAGTCCCCCTCCTGGTCGCGGCCGGTCTCCTGCAGGCCGCCCCGGGCTGCCAGGTCATCGAGAGCGCGGCGCGCCCTACGGGCGGACATTCGCAAATCACCCGCTGTCAGGGCCTGGAACTCGAACAGCAGGCCGGCTGTCTCGCCGAACTCGCGCAGGTACTCCTCCCGCATGGACATCAGCCGCTGGAGGCAGCTGGCGCTCTCGAGCGCGGTGTTCAGCACCCCCTGCAGGAAGAACGTGATCCACTCACCCCAATAGCCCGTCTGGCGCAGCCGCAGCATGCCGTCGGCGTAAGGGGCCCTGTGGCGGTGGAAGTAGCGGCTGAGGCACAGCGTGGGCTGGCTCAGCACGCCCTCCTGCATCAGCATCAGCGGCATCATCATCCGCCCGACCCGGCCGTTGGCCTCCGAGAACGGGTGGATGGTCTCGAACTGGATGTGCACCAGCGCCAGCCGGACCGGCAGCGGAAGCTGGTCGGGGGCGAGCAGATAGCGTTCGAAGTCGATGAGGCAGTCCCGCACCAGCGCCGCGGGCGGCGGAATAAAGCGCGCATGCTCGATGCTCAGCGCCGGGTCGCCGATGTGCATGTTGCCCCGGCGGAGCTCGCCGGGTGGCGACTCGCCCCGCCGCGTCCGAACGACCGTTCGCCGGTGCAGCTCCTGGATGAGGCGCAGGTCCAGCCGCGCGCCGGCCTTGATTTCAGCCGCCCCGAACCCCAGCGCCGAGAGGTAGCACTCCACCTCTTCGGCTCCTTCGGCCTTCACCCGCAGCGAGCGCGAAGGACGGAGCAGCAGCCGGCGCATGGCCTCATCGGTCGCTCGGCTCTGCGTCGACCAGACCGCCTCGCGCCGGGCCATAACCGCGATCAGTCCTGGAGCGCCGGCGGCGGCCAGCGAAGACAGCCGCTCGAGCTCGCGCATCGCGCGCTCTATGTCGCACAGTAGGCCCAGGATGCCGCTGTCCAGCCGAAGCCCGGCCGGCGGCAGGGGTGTGGGAAGGTAGGCCAAATGGCCGCGTCGCGTGGGGATCAGGTGCCCGGGGGCGGTGCTCAGAAAGTCCGAGGGATTCACCTGCAGCCCGTCGCCACGGCGCTGCTTCAGGCTGCCGCCAGGCTGCGGCCGATCATATCTCCGGGCGGCCGCAGGCCCAGAAGCTCCAGGACCGTGGGCGCCACGTCGTACAGCGTCGCTTCCTCCAGCTGGCGGCCGCCCTGGCCAGAGCCAGGCTCGCTGAGGATGATCACGCCGTCCATCGAGTGGTTTGCGTCGTCGGGGCCCGTGTCGTTCTCGAATGTGTAGACCCCGCCGGTGCCCAGCATTCCCACGGAGCGCCAGGCAAGGTCGTCGAACAGCACGGTCAGATCGGGCGCAATGCCTCGCACGTCGGCGTAGATGTCCTTCGGCCGGTAGACCTGGGTGTCCATGGGCCGCCCTTGATCGTCAGGAAGCGCCCCGAGCTCGGCCGCTAGCTGGTCCGCGAAAGCGTCGTAGTCCACTGGATCGAGCGCCCCCTCCGGCTCGCGGCCGCGGATGTTGAAGAACACCCGCGCGTAGTAGCCGCCTTCTCCCCAGGCCAGCGTATGCGACCAGTCGATGTCGGCCTTGGCTAGCGGCGTGGGCCCCTCCAACGGTGACTTCAGCGCCATGTAGCCGCGCCGCGCCAGCCACTCGTTGATGCAGATCCCGCCTGCCATTGCCTTGGCCCCATGGTCGGACGCGATCAGGACGGCGGTGTCCTCAGACAGCGCCTCGAGGAACTGGCCGACCTCCTTATCCAGGTGTTGGTAGTACTCGAAGATGCAGTTCTGATAGGGATTGTCGGCCTCGAAGCGGCGATGCTCCGGGTCGGTCGTGGCCCAGAACCCGTGGTGAATCCGGTCCGGGCCGATCTCGTGCAGCATGAAGAAATCCCATGCTTCAGAGCTCGCCAGCTCCCGGCCCAGCTTGAAGCGATCCGTGGTCATCGAAAACAGCTGATCGAGGATGTGCTGCTTGTTCTCCGTCCGAAAGTCGGTCACGTCGAACCGGTAATCGGGCACAACCGCGTCGACTCTGGTCTTGAGGTCCGCGGGCCAGGTGTATTGCGAGGCCTTAGATGGCGTGAGGAAGTCTGCCACTACCAAGCCGTTGATGGTAGGCGGCGGGTACGTTCCGGGCACACCTATCAGGATCGACCGTCCGCCGTGCCGGTCGAGGAGATCCCAGATGCGCGGCTCACGCACACTGTGTGAGGTCGCCACTGCCAGGCCGTCATAGCTGTAGTCTGTGCGGTTTCGGAACCCGTAAATACCCAACTGCCCCGGATCTTTGCTTGAAAGCATGCAGCTCCAGGCAGGGACCGTTATGGGTGGAATGCACGATCGCAGCCGACCGTAAGCCCCTCCCCGCATGAGCGAGTTGAGCGCCGGCAGCTCCTGCTGCCACCGGTCGAACACCAGCTCCGGAGAGAGGCAATCGAGTCCGAGGACCGCCACTTTCATAGGTGCTTAACGCTATCAACGGCAGGGGCCGTGAGCATCGCCAAAACCACCTATCGCCGCTTAAGCAGATGGCTGCAGAGCACTAACGCGCGCTGAACGCAGCCATTCCGCCGGTCCCCCTAGATGGGTTTCTGCGGCGTGCAACCAAGTTTGCCGAGAACCCCCTGACCTGCACAGGAGCGGCTTACTAATGTAGTCGAACCCAGTACAGGAGACCGCCCGTGCCGCGTTCTGACAAGGCCAAGTCGCCATTTCATCAGCCTTCCACAAAAAGTAAGCGGGCAATCAGGAGCAGGCGGGTTGTCTTGTCCAAGCGGGCTGCCGCCGCCAGTGCGATTCTGGCCGCCGCGTTCTCGAGCAACGCCCTGGCTGACACCGTCGCCCAGCAGCAGCAGAGCGCCACGTCCAACACGTCGTCGAGCGCCACCGGCAGCAGCGGGAATGTCAGTTCGACCGGCGCCTCCACGACGACGACGGTCAAAGCTGGCAGCAGCGCGCCCGTCACCACAGGCAGCTCCAACACCGGCGGCACCAGCTCGGCGGGTACGAACACAAACGCCAGCACATCTGTAAACAACAGCGGCACATCCAGCGGCACCTCCGGCAACACCAGCTCCACTGGCCTGAACGGCAGCACCAATACCAGCGGCACCTCCAGCGGTGCGAACGCCGCTGGAGGCGCCAGCAGCGGGTCGGGAGGTTCCGCCAACACCACGGCCTCGGGCTCGCAAAACCTGTCCACCAGCGCCACCAACCAGGCCACTGCTACCAGCGGGCCGGTCAACTCCACCGGCGCCGTCACGAACACCAGCGTCGACAACAGCGCTCCGCTTGCCAGCAGCACCACGGGCTCGGCGTCTGGCGGCGCCAACTCCGGCTCCAACACCACGGCGACGCGCACCACCACGGTTAACAACACCGGCAGCTCGGTTATTGGAAGCGGGCCGGCCTCGGCCACGGGAGCCAGCGGCAATATCACCAACAATGCCTCCAGCGGCACCATCGACGCCGCGGGCGGGGCCAACTCCGGCTCGGGCACGGCCGGCGACACCACGGCCACGAGTTCCCAGACAGTGACGCTGCGGGTGCGCAACAGCGCCTCGGCCGAGTCCGGCGCGGCCGGCGGAACGGGGCTCACGTCCAACACCACCATCGCGGATAGCGGCGCTATAGGCATCACCACCGGCGGAGCGAAGAACGGCGGCGACTCGAGCGCCACCCTGAGCCTCAACGCCATCAATAACGTCAACAACTCCGGCAGCGCGGTCGACCGATCCGGCGGCGCCACCGCGGTAGGCCATAGCGGCGACGACGTGGCCGGCGCGCAAGTCCTCACCGTCGACGCGGCCGGCGGCGCCAACAGCGGCAACCAGTCCGGCCCGGGCGCAACGGCCGGCAGCGGCGATGCCACTGCCACCAATTCGCAGACGGTCTCGGCGTCCAGCGCCACCGACGCAAGAGCCACCAGCGGGCCGGCCGACGGCCTTGGGGCTAACGCCACTACCAGCATCAGCAATGCGTGGGTCGGCACCATTACGACCGGCGGCGCCGACGGCACCGGAAGCTCGTCGGCGGTCTCGCTGAGCCTGAGTGACACCAATTCCGCCGGCGTCTCTGGAACGGTAACCAACACCACCGGCGATGCCCTGGCCATCGGCCTGGCCGGCACGAATACCAGCACCGGGTTCGTGGGCACTGTCGACGCCGCCAGCGGCGCCAACAGCGGCAGCGCCACGGCCGCGGCCACCGGCGGTACCGCCAGCGGTCCCGGCGCCCTAGCCATCAGCGGACCAACCTCCGCCACAGCCAGCGCCACCAGCGGTGATGCGACTGCCACCAGCGTGCAGCGGGTGTCAGGTGTGTTCAGCGCCACCGGCGTCGCCGCGACTGGTGCCGCCAGCGGCGCCGGCGTAGGCGCGTCATCGATCACTATGAACAACAACACCGGGCCCGCGCCTGCGTTCACCACCGGCGCCGCGGAATCCGGCGGTACGTCTGGAGCCCAGCTCCAGCGGACGAACACGAACACCGGCCGCGTCACGGGCGTGGCTCGGAATACCACCGGGCCGGCGTTAGGCGAGGGCCAGGCCGGCAACAACAGTGTGTCGGCCAGCGTGCAGACGGTCGATGCCGCCGGCGGCGCCAACTCGGGAAACGCCGCCGCGACGGCGGCCGGCGGCAGTGCCTTCACCACTGGCACCATCGTCAATGGCTCCGCCACTGCCACAGGCTCGAATGCCACGGCTTCGGCCGGCACCGTCAGTCCATTCACTCTGGCCGTCAGCGGCAGCACCACTGCCAGCGCCAACGCGTCATCCGGTGACGCCACCACGACCAACAGTCAGCAGGCCAGCCTGGCCACAAGCAACGCCGGCTCCGCGGTCAGCGGACCCGCGAGTGGCGACGGCGTGGCTTTGGCCAGCCAGCGGTTCACCAACGGCTCGCTGCCTTCGGTGACGACCGGCGGCGCCAAGCTCGGCGGGAACAGTCGCGTAACTGTGACTGACACGAATACGTCGTCGCTGGCGGTCTCAGGGACGGCCGCCAATACCACCGGGGCGGCCACAGCCGTGGGTCAGTCCGGCGACAACTCGAGCTCCGCCTCTGCTGATACGGTCGATGCCGCCAGCGGCGCCAACAGCGGCAACGCCAGCGCCAGGGCCGCCGGGGCGGTGGCGCGCGACAGCATCGATGCGCGCACCGGCAACGCCACAGCTCACTCCGGCACCGCCACCACGCTTCCGGAGCGGGGCGGCACTGCTTCGGCGGGTGCCGCCGGCGCTTCCACGGGCGGCATCTCCATAATCACCACCGCGACCGCGCACGACACGACCGCGGCGGCGAACGCGTCGTCTGGTGATGCCGAGGCCAGCAACGTGCAGACGGTCGCGGGCCGTACGGCGGACAGCGCGCAGGCCGTCTCAGGCGCTGCGACAGGCAGCGGCGTCACCACCGACACAGGCGTGGTGGTCAACGGCGGCGGCGGGTCGTTGGTGACCGGAGGGGCTGCAGGGAGTGGCGCCAACAGCAGCATCCGCGCCACCGAGCGGACTACGACCAACGGCACCGATTCCGGGACGGCGGCGAATACCAGCGGGGCGGCCTCGGCCGTTGGCCAGGTGGGCGCGAACGCCGCCACGGGCACCGTTGGATACGTGGACGCGGCCAGCGGCGCCAACTCTGGCGGCGCCGTGGCAGCGGCCGTAGGGGCGGAGGCCCTCGCCTCCGGCACGGCGAGGACGGGCGACGCCTCAGCCATCAGCGGCAACGCGGTTGTCGGGGGCAGGGGCGACACCGCTTCGACTGGGGCGGCTCAGGCACGCTCGGGAAGCATTTTCATCGGTACGTTCGCGGCCAGCGGCGATACGAGCGCCAGGGCCAACGCTTCCAGCGGCGATGCGCTGGCCACCGCCGTACAGCAGGTCCAGGGAACAACCGTCGACAGCGGCAGCGCGGGCAGCGGGCCGGCATCGGGCGACGGCATTGGCGCCGCCAGCAGCACCGTCTCCAACGCCGGGTTCAGCAACCGCGTTACCAGTGGCGCCAATGCCGGCGACAACACCAGCAGTAGCACCACCACCACCGACACCAACAACATCACGGACACGGGGCAAACCAGCAACACGTCGGGCCGGGCCTCGGGCACCGGTCAGGTCGGCGGAAACAGCACCGGCGCCTCGATCAACACTGTTGACAGCGCGAGCGGCGGCAACAGCGGCTCGGCCACCGCGTCCGCGACCGGGGCTCACGCCAGCAGCGTGGCCAATGACCGGACTGGCAACGCCCAGGCTCAAACCGGCAACGCCCTCGCCACGGGGCTCAACGCGAATGCCGCGACCGGCCCGGCCATCGCGCAAAGCGGCGACATCACCACGTCCACCAGCGCCCAGGGCCAAAACGTGTCCGCTGCGGCGAACGCCTCGACGGGCACAGCCGAATCACTCGCCCTCGAGCAATCCCTCAGCCAGAATGTCGACGCTGGCACGGGTCAGAGCGGCGCCTCGACCGGTGACGGCATTCGGCGGGCGAGCACGTCGGTCACGAACGGCAGCGGGACCAATAGCACCACCGTTGCTAACTCAGGAAGTGTCCGCAATCTGACGGGCCGCGGCGAGGCCACGGGCCAGGTTGGCGCCAACACCACAACCGGCAGCATCGACACCGTCGACGCCGCCGGTGGAGGAAATTCTGGCAGCTCGAACGCGACCGCCGTGGGCGGCAGCGCGTCATCGAACACGGCGGCCACCACCGGCCCCGCCTCGGCGACGAGCCCCAACGCCACGGCGCTGGGTGGCCAGGCGTCCGCTCAGAACGGCGGGACGGCCACCGTCGGCCAGAGCACGGCCATAAGCGGCGCCTTCCAGGCGGGCAGCGGTTCAATTTTCTTGAGCGAGAGCGCCGCGTCGGGTGACGTCAGCGGCTCGGCCAACTCGTCCAGCGGGGTGGCCTCGGCGGCTGCCGAAGTGGATGCCCTGTCGAGCAATCACGACGCCGCCGCGAGCGTCAGCGGGTCCGCGTCCGGCGACGGCATAAGCCTCGCCAGCACCACCGTGAGCGACGGCCGCGGGACGGCGACGAACAGCGTCGTCAACACCGGGTCGACGTCAAATGTGACCGGCGACGCGATCTCACAAGGCCAAATCGGCAACAACGTGGTGGACGTCAGCACCGGCACCGTCGACGCCGCCAGCGGCGCCAACTCCGGCAACTCCGATGCCACGGCCAGTGGCTCGTCGGTGTCGGCTGCGACGGTGGCGCAGACAGGCGGCGCTGCCACCAGCGGTCTCTCGGGCGAGAACGGCACGATCGTCGCCTCCGCCGGGAATGCAAGTGCGACCCGTGGCGCGGCTACGGGTCAGGGCGCCGCGGCAGGCCAGGCAAGCGCTGTCAGTGGCAATGCCTCGGCGCAAGGGGGCAGCGGACAAGCCAACAGCGGCTCCATCACAGGCTTACTCACCGCCACGAGCGGACCGACGTCCGCGAACGCCAACTCAGCCACTGGTATGGCGGACGCTGGCAGCCTGCAGGTGGGTGTTGGCGTCAACACTGGAACCGCCCAGGCCCTTACAGGCGCGGCCGACGGCGACGGCATCGGCTCAGCCACGACGGCCATCTCCAGTGGCGCCGGGACCAACACGAATACCGTCACCAATACGGGCCGAGCCTCCAACACCTCGGGCAGCGCCAGTGCCAGCGGCCAGATCGGCGACAACGCCATCACTGGCACAGTGGCCGACGTCGACGCCGCCAGCGGCGCCAACTCGGGCAACTCGCACGCAGCGGCCAGAGGGACGACAGCCACTGCCAGCCAGACCTTCAGCACTGGAGCGGCGCAGGCGGTGGCCGGCACGGCCCAGGCCGCTACGGGCTCAGCCACCGCCAACAGCGGCAATGCCAGCGCGACCCGTGGCACATCTTCCGCAACGAGCTCGGCTGCCCGGTCCTCCACCCAAACGACGACCACGGGATCCGGCAGCGGCACTGTGGGCACACCCAGCGCCAGCAATGCGGCGACGCTTCGCCAGTCGGCCTCCGCTATTGCCGGCGTGCCGTCGGCCACCAGCGGCGACGCCGCGGCCCGCTCGGGCGATGCTGAAGCTGTGGGCGGTGACGCCGCTGCCGTGTCGGGCAGCATCCTCGCCGTCGACACGCTCACCAGCGGCGCCACGACGGCGATCGCAGACTCCTCGAGTGGCGACGCCGCTCCTTCCAGTTCGCAAGCCATGACCGGCGTCACGCAGTCGTCTGCAGTGGCCCTATCCGGCTCCGCGACGGGATCTGGAATCGACTCCGTCCGGGATTCCCTGTCGAGCAGCGCCACCCTGCGGACGACCGCCGGCGGGGCCACGAGCGGCGGAACAGATCGCGCGTCCGCCAGCGCCACGATCTCGAACAGCGTCTCCAACGACGGCACGGCCACTAACGCCTCGGGGCAGGCCTCGGCCGTCGGGCAGGTCGGATCCAATGCAGCGACGGGCGCCATCGGCACTGTGGACGCGGCCAGCGGCGCCAACTCTGGCCCCTCCAGCTCGACGGTGCAGGGCTCGACCCTCGAGACGACGTCCAATGTGCAGACGGGGAGCGCCGGCGCCCTCGGCGGGTCGGCGTTCGCCAGGAGCGGCAATGCCAGCGCCACCAGCGGCAACGCCGCGGCCACCACGGGCAGCGCCACGGCCTCGAACAGCGCCACCATCACGCAGACGGCGAGCGCCACCACGGGCAGGGCTGATCAGGGCAGCACATCGGGCAACGCCAGCGCCAGCAACACAGCAAGCCTGCTGCAGAGCGCAGCTGCTCGCAGTGGCGACGCGGCCGCTGTCACTGGCAATGCCAGCGCTACCAGCGGCGATGCGCTCAGCCTCGGCGGCGACGCCAGTGCCAGGAGCGGGGGCGTCACCGAGTTCACGTCCGTATCCGCCGGCGATACCCTCGGCAGCGCTCACGCCGCCAGCGGCGATGCTGCTCCCCACGTCGGGCAAGACGTCACGGTTGACACAACCGACGCGGCGAGAGCATCCACAGGCGCGGCGGCCGGAAGCGGCATCGGCAGCGCCTCCGGGTCCATCGTGGATACCCCCACAATCAATGTCACGACCGGCGCCGCCAAGAGCGGCGGCAACAGCTCGGGCTCGGGCAGCGTTCGCGATAGCAACACCATCGCCAACACCGGCGTGGCCGGCAACCGGACCGGGGACGCGAGAGCCTTTGGCCAGGCCGGCAACAACACCGCCGCGGGCGCGATCGGGACGGTCGATGCCGCCAGCGGCGCCAATTCCGGTGGCGCGACGACGACCGCGGCGGGCTCGACTGTCAGCGCCGATATCACCGCCGCCGTGGGCGGCAGCGCCGCCGTGGGCGGCAGCGCCGCCAGCGTCAGCGGCGACGCCACGACCAGGAGCGGCAATGCGACCGCTACCTCCGGCAACGCCCTGGCCACCAACACCGGGACCATCACCCAGACGGCGACGGCCACCAGCGGAGCGGCTCTTACCCGGACAGGCCTCGAGAGCTGCGACTGCGGCATCGATACCACCACCCTGCCGGGCCGGAGCGGGAACGCCAGCGCAACCAACACCGCCAGCCTGGGCGAGAGCGCATCCGCCACCACCGGCAATGCGAGAGCCGCCACCGGAGCTGCAACGGCTGCGAGCGGTGACGCCAACGCCGTAGCAGGGGCCGCCGTCGCCGCCGGCGGCGGCATCGTCGCGGTGACCTCGGTCGACGCCGGGATAACCGCGGCGGTGGCCAACGCCGTCAGCGGCGACGCAGACCCGACCGTTGATCAGACGGTGGCCGCCATCGCCGCTGACTCGGCCACGGCGGCCACGGGTCCGGTCGAGGGCGACGGCATCGCCTCAGCTCAGGCCAGCCTCAGCGAGGCGCCCACGGTCAACATCACGACCGGCGCCGCCGACACCGGCGGGACCAGCACGGGCACGGGCACTGTGACCGACAGCGCCTCGGCCAGCGTCACCGGCACCGTTCAGAACACGAGTGGCTCAGTGGTGGCCGCCGGGCAAGCCGGGGGCAATTCCGCCAGCGGCACTATCGGGACAGTCGACGCGGCCAGCGGCGCCAACTCCGGCCCGGCTGCGGCCGCGGCTACGGGAGCGGTGCTCGAAGAGACTGCCGTCCTGAACACGGGCGCCGCGCAAGCAAGCACCGGCAATGTCGGATCCACCAGCGGCAGCGTCAATGCCGCCAGCGGGGACGCCAGCGCCGCCAGCGGCAACGCTACCGGCACGAACACCGAGACCCTGACCGAGACTGCCACCGGCACCAGCGGCACTGGGAACGGCAACGACCGGTTTGCCATCGGCATCCACATCGACGATTCGGCCGGGCTCATCTCGCCCATCACGTTCACGATTGGGCCATTCGATATCGGCACCACCGGCAACGCCAGCGCCAGCAACACCGAGACGGTCAATGCGCAAGCGGCCGCCACCAGCGGCAACGTCAATGCCTCCACCGGCACGGCGGCGGCGCTCGGAGGCGGCGCGGGCAGCACTAGCGGCGACGCGCGGGGCGTCAGCGGCGACGTCACCGACTTCACCACGCTGTCCGCTGGGCCAACGCTGGCGCTGGCCAGTTCGTCGTCGGGCGATGCGTCCCCTGACGTCCATCAGTCAGTTGTCACGAGCACCGAAGACACGGCTTCCGGAGCCAGCGGGGCTGCCACGGGCGACGGCGTGGGCCAGGCGAGCGCGACGCTGTCGAACGCGCCGGCCATCGCCATCACGGCCGGCGCTGCCAAGACGGGCGCCAACAGCGGCGCGACGGCGTCGGCAAACGAGTCTGCCTCAGCCGCCGTGAACGGCAGCGCGACGAACAGCACCGGTTCGGCAAGCGTGCGTGGCCAATCCGGTTCGAACAGCGCCACAGGCCTCATCGACAGCGTCGACGCAGCTACCGGCGCCAACTCGGCCGCGGTTGTGCAGGGCGCGCTCGGCCAGGTCTTCCAGGCCGCAAACCAGCAGGGCTCGACGGCCATCGCGACCGGTGCCCGCGAACGTGTTTCCACCGTGGCCTCTACCGGCCGGGCCGGGGCCGCCAGCGGCGGCGGAAGCGCCAGCTCTGGCTCGGTCACGGGGACGAGCGGCTCGGCCTCCGCGAGCAGCGGCGCGGCCCTCATGGGCAACGCCGGCAACGCCTCCGAGAGCGCGACCGCCAACAGTGGCAACGCCACGGGGACGGCTTTCGTCAACAAGCAGAGCTTCGACATCGGCATCCATATCGGCAAGATCTGCATCTGCACGACTGTCCATACGAATATCGGTGTGGACGCGCCGGCCATCAGCGGAAACGGGACGGCCACTGAAACCGGGACACTGACGCAGACCGGACAGGCCACCAGCGGCTCAGCGGTCGCGTTCAGCGGCGACGTGTCGGCCTCCGGCGGTCCGGCGAGCGGCAGCAGCGGCACCGCCGGCGCGGCGAGCGGCTCTATCGACACCCGCACGAACGCCACGGCCGGCCCGACCGTTGCCGTGTCCAACGCCGCGTCCGGCGACGCCGCGCCCGTTGTCAGCCAGGGCGCGGCCGATGTGACCGCCGACAGCGGCGCAGGCGCGAGCGGAAAGGCGACTGGCGACGGAGTCGGCGCCGCCACCACCCGGATCTCGAACGCCCAGTCCGCCAGCCTCATCACCGGAGCAGCGACCGACGGCGGGACCAGCCGCGCCACGGCCTCCTTGACCAGCGCCGCGGCCGAGTCGGATACCGGCCGAGCCAGCAACAGCTCTGGACCTGTGATTGCCGCCGGCCAGGCCGGCAACACCAGCGCCACGGCGCACATCGGCGCTGTCGACGGCGCCTCCGGTGCGAATGCCGGCGCCGCGGCGGCCGGGGCGAGTGGCGTCAACAATGAAGCGAGCAGCCGCCTTTCGACGGGCGACGCGGGCGCCGTCACCGGCGCATTCGCCGATAGAAGCGGCCGCACCATTGGCACGAGCGGCGATGGCAGCGCCAGCAGCGGCGCCGCAACCGGCTCGAACAACGGCACGATCTCGGAGACCGAGACGGCCAGGTCCGGGGACGCGACTCCCACGACCATCGCCGTGCACGTCCCCGACATCGATCTCGGGTTCCTGGGCTCGATCAATCTCGGAACGCTCAACATCCCGATTCCCGCCGCAACCGGCACGGCCGAAGGCATCAACGGCGCGAGCATCGGCCAGTCGGCCAGCGCCACCAGCGGCGACGCCAGCGGTCAGACCCGCGGCGCTCGGGTCCAGGGCGGCACCGCCAGCGGCCTGAGCGGCGCGGCTAACGCGCAGAGCGGCGGAATCCAGGCCACCGACACGGTCCAGAGCGGGCCCACGATTGGGGCCGCCAACGCCTCCAGCGGAGACGCTTCTCCGACGGTCGACCAGAACGTCGTGGTGCTGAACGACGACAGCGGCACGGCCGCCACCGGCAATGCCGCCGGCGACGGCATCCTCAACGCCTCGGGAGCGTTCACCTCCAGCGGCTCAGTAGCTGCCACGACAGGCGGCGCCGATACCGGCGGCGACTCGAGCGCAGCGATGGTGGTCACCGACCGCGCGAACGTCACGCGGTCCGGCACGGAAGCGAACAGCTCTGGCGTGGCCACCGGAATTGGTCAGTCCGGCGACACGTCTGCCGGCGCCGACGTCGGCACTGTGGATGGCGCCAGCGGCGCCAACAGCGGGCCCGCGGCAGCAGTCGCAGCGGGCGCCCGCGACAGCGCGGACATGATCGTTATAACCGGGCGGGCCGGCGCCGGGAGTGGAAACGCGACCAGCGAAACCGGCGCGAGCGAAGCCGAGAGCGGCGATATGACCGGCCGCAGCGGGGCTGCGTCGGCAAGCAACACCGGGCGAATAACCGAGACCAACAGCCAGACTACTGGCGAAACCCTGGCGATTGGCAATGCTCTGCCTCCGATCTTGCCGTCGCCGATCGCCGTCATCGGAGCAACCGGCGTCAATACCGACAGCATTGGCCAGCAGGCCACGGCGAGCAGCGGCTCGGCCGCGGGCGTGGTGGACAACGGGACGACCGTCAACATCGACCACACCATCGGCGGCAGCTCGTCTACCAGGAGCGGTGACGCCGCTGCTTTCAGCGGCGGCGTTACGACCGCGACCGCGGCCGTCAGCGCGGGAACCACGGCCTCAGGCAACGCGTCCAGCGGTGATGCAAACCCCGACGTCACCCAGTCTGTGACTGTGGCCAACGCCGACTCGGCGGGCGGCCACAGCGGAAGCGCTTCCGGAAATGGCATCGACGCGGCGTCGACGACCGTCTCCGAGAGCGAGCTGCTGGTCGCCGACACCTCCGGCGCGAAGACGGGTGGCGACAGCAGCGCGCAGGTTACGGCCGCCAATACCAGCGACGTCACCGACACCGGCAGCGCCGCCAATACCACAGGCGTCGCAGCCGCCGTTGGACAGGCCGGCAATGACAGCGCTTCGGCTACCGTCAGGACGGTCGACGCCGCCAGCGGAGCCAATTCGGGCTCGGCCGGCGCTTTAGCGACAGGCTCGACCGATACCGCCAATGTCACCGCCGCCACAGGCGATGCCCTGGCGGCGAGCGGCAGCGCGACCGCGCGCAACGGCGACTCGACGGCCGTCGGCTTCACCGGCGAGGGTGTCAGCGGCAGCGCAACCGCTTCGAACAACGCAACAGATACCGCGAGCAGCACCACCAGGACCGGCCCCGGCATCGACATTGGCGTGCTGGCCGTTATCGGCTCGAACGCCATCAACTTCGATACGACGGGCCAGACGGCCGGCGCTTCCAGCGGGTCGGCCAGCGGCATCAGCAATATCCTGAGCGTCAGCGGCGACTCGACCGCCGAAGGCGGCCAGTCGGTCGCCGTGTCTGGCGCGGCCAATGCCGCCTCCGGGCCGATTTCGACCGGCACGACAGCATCCAGCGGCACCACGCTCGCCCTGGCGAACGCCTCGAGCGGCGACGCGCTGCCGAGCTCGGATCAGGTCGTCGCCATCGGTAACAACGACAGCGCCACGGCCAGCACCGGCGACGCCTCGGGCAGCGGTTTGGGCAGCGCCGTCACGGGCATCTCAGACTCCGAGACAGCCTTCGTGATTACCGGCGCGGCGAAGGACGGCGGCGACAGCAGCGTGTCCGTCAACCTGTCCGACACCGATCGGGTGTCGAACGCGGGCGCCGTCACCAACACCACTGGCGATGCGCGCACCACCGGGCAGGTTGGCTCGAACGCCGCCTCGGCAAACGTTGGGACGGTGGACGCGGCCACCGGCGCGAATTCCGGCAACGCCTCCTCGACGGCGGCCGGCTCGACCAATCGGGCGAACACGGTCGATCGCACCGGCTCTGCTCTTGCGGCCAGTGGCGCTGCCACGGCCACTGGCGCGAACGCCACGGCTATCGGCGGTTTCGACAGCGGCTTCAGCGGCAACGCCAACACCACCAACCAGAGCACCATTTCGGCGACGGCCAGCGCCGTGACGGACAACTCAGGCTCGTGCCCGGTCGGCGGCGATCTCATCACGATCTCCAGCCCCTGCACCGTGGGTGTCGGCGCGGTCGTCGGCTCCAACACGGTGAACCTCAACACGGTCACCCAGGGCGGCAACACGTCCACAGGCACGGCCGCCGGCGTGATCAATCTCGTGGCTGTCACCGGCAATACCAACGGCACGGTCGGCGAAGCGGCTGCCCACAGCGGCATTGCACTGGCGCAAACCGGGCACGCGGACGCCGCCAGCGGGAGCATCCAGAGCACGACCGCGGCTACCAGCGAGCCGGTTACGGCCACATCGAACGCCTCCAGCGGCAACGCCGAGCCGTCCAGCTCGCAAACGGTGACCCTGGCCGATGGCGACCTTGGCGTCGCCGTCAGCGGCGGCGCCTCAGGCAACGGAACCGGGTTGGCCTCCACGACCCTCCCGGACAGCACCTTTGTGGTGGCGACTAGCGGCGCCGCCGACAGCGGCGGCACGAGCAGTGTCGACGTGACAGTCGCCGACAGCACCAGGGTCAGCAACTCCGGTGCAGCCAGCAACTCGAGCGGCGCGGCCACTGGCGTGGGCCAGCAAGGCAATAATCAGGCGAGCGCCACCGTCTCGAATGTCGATGGCGCGACGGGCGGCAACTCGGGTTCGGCAACCGCCGCGGGCGCTGGCTCGACCACCTCCAGCTCCACGTCCGACACGACCGGCAGCGCTGCCGCCAGCAGCGGGAACGCCGCCGCTGGGGCTGGTTCGGCGCTCAGCGTCGATGCCAGCGCTCTGGGCGAATCGGGCCACGCGACGATGTCCAACACGGCCAACGTTGGGAGCAGCGCCAGCGCCACGCACGGCGCCTCCGAGACGCTCGCCGCCGGCAGCATCCTGGGCGCCAATGCGGTCAACATCGACACGCTGGCCCAACTTGGCACCGCCACCAGCCTGATCGGAAATGGCGAGCTGAACGCCGTCACCACCGCCACCGGGCTGACCGCGACTGGCGGCACGGCGAACGCCACGAGCGGCAATGCCGACGCGGCCAGCGGCGCAATCACCAGCCTCACACAGGCCAGCGCCGGTGCGGTGAGCGGCCAGGCCAACGCCTCCACCGGCGACGCGTCGCCGGCCAACACGCAGGCAGCCGGCCTGACCAACACGGACATCAGCGTTTCGTTCAGCGGGGCAGCTTCGGGAACCGGGCTCAACCTGGCCTTCGAGCTTGCGCCCGACTCCAACTTCGTGTTCGCCGGCAGCGGCGGGGCGAAGAATGGCGGCGACAGCAGCGTCACCGCCGATGTGACCGATACGACCGCGCTCGCCAATTCCGGGGTAGTGACCGACCGCAGCGGCGCTGCCCAGAGCACGGGGCAGACCGGCAACAACTCGGCCAACACTTCGGCGGGCGACATCGACGGCGCGAGCGGCGCCAACTCCGGATCGGCGACTGCCTCTGCGACTGGCTTGGCCAGCAGCGCCAGCACGACCGCCGTCACCGGCAATGCCTCGGCGGCCACGAGCGACAGCAGCTCCACCGGCGGCCGCGCGGAGATCTCTGGTGGCCGCGACGAAACCGGAGCGCCGGTCGGCAGCCTCGACGAGGGCATCTCAGGGCCGGCAAGCGCGACCAACAGCGGCACCATCTCCGCCACCGCCACGGCGCGAGATGAGACCACGACCGAGATCGGCGTGCTGAGCCTCACCGGCGCAACGGCCGTGAACACCGACACGATGCTTCAGCTGGCCGCATCCATCAGCGGCCTCGGCGAAGGCGCCGTGAACGTGTTCGACTTGGGCGTCAACGCCACTGCCGGCACCGCCACTTCCGTGGGCGGGGCTGCGCAGGCGCAGAGCGGCAATATCTCCGCGACCACGATCGCCTCCAGCGGCCCGACGGTGGGCAGCGCCAACGCCTCCTCAGGCGACGCCAGCCCCTCCTCGGATCAGAACGTCCGGCTGAACAACACCGATGTCGGCCTGGCCTTCAGCGGAACGGCATCCGGCAGCGGCATCAACCTGGCGTTCACGAACGCGCCCGACGGCAGCGTCGTAGGCGTCAACAGCGGAGCCGCCGACAGCGGGGCAACCAGCCGCGCCACCGCCACCGTGGCGGACAGTACCTCGATCAGCGACACAGGCGTCGCGACCAACGTCTCAGGGCCAGCGGCTGGCACTGGCCAGTCGGGCGACAACACGGCTGCTGCCGCTGTCGGCGCCGTGGATGGCGCCAGCGGCGGCAACTCAGGCTCCGCCGCGGGTACCGCTGTCGGAGGAACGGCCACTGCCAGCACCAACGATCGCACCGGCGATGTCGCGGCGGCCGCCGGGCCGGCGTCTGCCACGAGCGGCAGCGCGGTGTTCACCACGGGCGATTCGGTGGGCCAGACAGGCGCCGCCACGACCTCGAATACCGATACGATCACTGCCCGCGCGACCGCGACCAACACCGGCGACATCACCGGCTTCCCGACCGGGATTGTCGGGGCGTTGGCGGACAACACCGACACCTCTGTGCAGGTGAGCGCGGCCACGAGCACGCTGGCTGTCGGTTCGATCAGCCTGCTCACTCAGATCACAGGTGGTCAGAACGTCTCGAGCGGGATCGCGCTTGCCGGCTCGGGTGCGGCCAGTGCCAGCAGCGGTGGCATCTTCAGCATCGATCAGGCGAACGCTGGCCCGACCACCGCTTCGGGCAATGCCTCCAGCGGAAATGCCTCACCCACGAACACCCAGGCGGTGTCGCTGGCTAACTCCGACTCCGGCGTTGGCTCCAGCGCCGGAGCCTCGGGCAACGGGATCGGCGCAGCCTTCAACACGGAGTCCGATTCCACGTCGGTGTCGGTTAACAGCGGCGGGGCCAAAACGGGCGGCGACAGCTCGGCATCGGCTACGGTCGCCAACACCGACACGGTCACCGGCGAGGGCCGCGTCCTGAACACCAGCGGACCGGCTACGGCCACCGGCCAGGCTGGCAGCAACACCGCCAGCGGCACGGTCGATGTGGTCGACGGCGCCAGCGGCGCGAATTCCGGCTCGGCCAGCGCCAGCGCCACGGGCTCTACCGCAAGCGCGAACCTGACCGCCAGCACCGGCTCGGCCACGGCTATAGGGAGCGGCGCGCTCGTGGAGGGCCAGGCTGTTCTGTCGCCAACAACGGCGGCTTCAGGTAACGCCAGCGCGACTCAGGGCGACTCCATCGGTTCGACCGGCAACAGCCAGGCGTCCAATACCGACACGATCACCTCCGCCGCCACCGCGACCAACAGTGGGACGATCAGCGGCAACAACGCGCTGGTCGGGCCGACCATTGCCGGCGCGGTCGCCACGAATTTCGATACCAAGCTCCAGACGGCCATTTCCATCGACGGCATCGCCATCGGCTCGCTCGGCCTCCTGCCGACCGGAGCCAACGCTACGACTGGTACGGCCAGCGCGCTCGGGGGGCCGGCCGTCGCCGCCAGCGGCGGGATCTTTGCCTCGGCAAGCGTTTCGAGCGGGCCGACGACGGCGGCTGCCGACGCGCACAGCGGCGAGGCCAGCCCCGACAATACCCAGACCGTCGGCCTGCTGAATGCCGATCGGGCCGGCGCCACCAGCGGCGCTGCCACGGGCAGCGGCATCGCCAGCGTTGGGACATCCATCAACAATGCTGGCTCGGCCAACGTCACCAGCAGCGCCGCCGACTCCGGCCAGAGCAGCGCAGCGTCGGGCAGCGTCACCGATACGACCACCATCAATGACCGCGGGACCGCCACCAACACGGGAGGAGCGGCCACGGCCACCGGCCAGAGTGGCGATAACCGCCCCAGCGGCAGCGTGGGAACCGTGGATTCTGCCAGTGGAGGCAACTCCGGCTCGACGAATGCGACGGCAACGGGCGCCCAGGACAGCGCCAGCGTGACCGCGGCTACCGGCTCGGCTGCTGCGATGAGCGGGCCAGCCGGCGCAACCAGCGGCGCTGCCAACGCCAGCACCGGTGCGTCGCTGGCCTCGGCGGGAGCCACGACGTCCACGAACACGGGCTCTCTCACCACCACCAGCACTGCCACCAACACGGCGCCCATCGTCGTCCCGCCCGGCGGCTCGACGCTCGGCGCCCAGGCCAGCGCCAGCGACAGCCTGGCTCAGTTCGCTACCGCCTCGAGCGGCGGCGCGACGGGCTCGACCAGCATTCTGGCCGGCGCCACGGCGGACAGCGGCGCCGCGTCCGCTAACAGCGGGGCAGCCATCGCCAACAGCGGCGGCATTCTCGCCACGGCGGGCGTCAACAGCGGGCCGACCAACGCCTCGGTCACGGCTGCGAGTGGCGATGCCATAGCCCGCAACAGCCAGACGGTCGGGTTGGCCAACAGTGACGCTGCGAGCGCCACCGGTGGCCTGGCCTCGGGCAATGGCATTCAGAACGCGAGCACCTCGGTGGCCAATACGGCCAGCAGCGCCGTGACCACGTCGGCCAACACCACCGGTAGTGACTCCGAGTCGGACAACACAACCGTCAGCGATATCGGCTCCGCCGGCAACACGGGCGGCTCCGCTACCGCGACGGGGCAGGCCGGCAACAACACGGCGACTGGCCTTGTCGGCACCGTCGATGCCGCCAGCGGCGGGAACTCGGGTTCCGCGTTTGCGACCGCTACCGGACCGCGCGACGTCGCCAACGTCAGCGCGGTCACGGGCCCGGCCGCCGCGTTGAGCGGCCGCGCGACCGCGGGGAGCGGCAGCGCTTCCGCCGCCACGGGCAACTCGAGCGCGGCAAGTGGCAATGCCACCGCCTCCAACAGCAAGGCCGTCGTCACCACGGCCACCGCCACCAGCGGTCAGACGGTCAGCGCTTCGGATAGTGAGAGCCAGACGGCTTCTGCCAGCACGGGCTCCGCCAGCGGCACGACCAGCATTCTCATTGGCGCCCTGACCATTACCGGCTCCGCGCAGGCCTCCAGCGGGCAGGCGAGCGCCACCAGTGGCGGCATCCTGGCCAGCGCCAGCGTCAACGCCGGCCCGGTGGACGCCACTGCGGTGGCCGCTTCCGGCGATGCCGTGGCGACGAACGCGCAAACGGTTGGCCTGGCCAACACTGATGCCGCCTTGGCCGCCGGAGGATCGGCGCAGGGTAACGGGATCGCCACCGTAACCACGGCCATCGTCGACGGCGGCGGGACCAACATCAATGTGGTGAGCAACACCGGCTCGGCCACCACCGCCGGCGGCAACGCGACGGCCACTGGCCAGGTCGGCGACAACAGCGCGTCGGGCCTAACGGTCGACGTTGACGCCGCTTCGGGTGGTAACAGCGGAAACGCGGCGGCGACTGCCGCGGGCGGCTCGGCCTCCGCCAACTTGGCGGCGCACACGAACCCGGCAACGGCGTTCACTCAGCCGGCCAGCGCGTCCAGCCAGCCGGCCAGCAGCCAGACGGGTTCGGTGAGCGCCCAAACGGGCAACGCTACGGCCGTCTCGAACACGGTCAGCACGCCTCCGCAGTCGCAGAGCGCCGGGCCGGCGATTGGGTTCTCGTTTGGGGCTAATACCAGCACGGCGGCCGACACGGAGTCGAGCCCGGGTGTGCTCGCCTCAGTCTCGGTCACAACGCCGCCGGTTCACAGCCTCGCCAAGGCCGTCAGCGGCAGCGCCACAGCCACCAATGTCCAATCGGTGGGCGTCGCGAATTCAGGCCTGGCCGGCGCCACCGGAGGCTCGGCCAGTGGCAACGGGATTCTGCTGGCCGGAACCCGCATCACCAATGCGCCCATCACGTCGCTCGCCGAGGGCGGCAGCGTGCACGGCGGCGACAGCTCGGCATCCGTCGATGTCGTGAACAATGCCACCGTTACGAACACCGGCACGGCTGTTGCCAGTGCAGGGCCGGCCGGCGCGACGGGTCAAGTCGGCAGCAACACCGTCAGCGGCGTCGTCGACGGCGTCGATGCCGCGAGCGGCGCCCAGAGCGGGAGCGCCTCTGCCGCGTCTGGAACGAGCATCGTCACCAGCGGGGACGTGCTGGCCAGCAACACCCAGGTGCTGACGGGCACGGTTTCCATGTCGGCCATCAGCAGCACCGGCGACGCGTCGGCGGATGGCATTCAGTCGTCTCTGACGAATATCGACAATGCGCTGGACGTCGGCGTGAGCACCGGCGGGGCCAAGGATGGCGCTACATCCGCCGCCACGCTCACCTTCGCCACCACCGACAGCGTCGATACCCTCGGCTCGGCCAGAGCTGGCACCGGCGCGGCCTTGGCCTTGGGCCAAGTCGGCAACAACAGCCTGACCGGGCTCGTGACCACCGTCGATGCCGCGGGCGGCGGCAGCGCCGGCGGCAGTGCAGGCATGACCATTGCCCTCAACCGGCAGCTGTTCGCCGCCATTGAAGAGGCCTTGGCTCAGGCTCGCAGCGGCAGCGCCTCGATAGCCGGGATAGACACCGCGACCGACATTACGACGGACGTGAACAAGGTCGAGGCCACCGGTGGGGCCTCGAGTGGCGGCGACACGTCGGTCAGCAACGGCTCAAACAACAACGTACACGTTACGAACACTGGCTCCGCCGCCGGCCAAACCGGCGACGCAGCCTTCATTGCGCAAGACGGCGACAACACTGCGACTGTCACCAACAACGAAGTTGGCGCCGTGGGCGGCGGCAACTCTGGAGGACCCGGCAGCCGGGCGCTCTCCGGAGCGCTGTCGTCCATCGGCAGCATCGTCAGCGATCTAGTCGATCACCTCAGGAACACCGTCAGTGCGTAGCACCGCGCAAGAGGGAAGTTTGCGCAGGAAGCCTTGGATTGAGGTAGACCGTGGATCAGGCAAGCACAACCGAGATCGACTTTATTGTTCTGACGCCGCCTGGGCGCCCGGAAGCAGCGCTGGCGATAGCTGCCAGCCGGTGGGGCGCACTGGGCATCCTGAACCTGGAGTTCCAGTCTGGCAGTCCGGCGGCGTTGAGCGAGCTCGATCGCTTGGCTGGCCTGGGGCGCGGCCGGTACGGCGCCCTTCTGGCAGACCCCGACGATGAGCTACTGGATGAGGTGCTTCGGCGCTCTCCCGCGGCCGTTCTTGTTGCCGCCGGCGACACGCAGCGCCTGCCGGCTCAACTGGAGAGGATTCACACAGCCGGAGCCAGCGGTTACGTAGTCGTTACCCATCAGCAGGGCGCTGAGGCCGCCGCGGCGGCGGGCGCGGACGCGCTGATCGCAAAGGGGCATGAGGCCGGCGGATGGGTCGGCGACGAGACGGCCTTCGTGCTGTTCCAGCGCCTGATTCGGGTGGCTCGCGTGCCTGTTTGGGTGCACGGAGGCATCGGGCTCCACACAGCTGCAGCGTGCCGCGCCGGCGGAGCGGCAGGCCTGGTCCTGGACAGCCAGCTCCTGCTCACTCGGGAGTCCCCCCTACCGGAGGCCCTGCGTGCGCGGCTGGCCGCCACCGATGGCAGCGAAACCGTGTGCCTGGGGACCGCCGTGGAGGCGCCTTTCCGGCTGTTCTCACGGCCGGACCTCCGGCCGGCGCAGGAAGCGCAGGCGCTTGACGCCGAGCTGACGGTCTCGGATGTGAGCCTCGAACAGCGGCAGCGACGCTGGCGAGAGCTGCTTCACCAGCGCGTCGGCTGGGAAGACCCTGAGTCGGAGATCCTGGCCATCGGCCAGGACGTCGCGCTGGCCGGCGATCTGGCCCAAAGGTTCCGAACGGTGGGTGGCGTCCTGACCGCGCTTCAAGACAGCGCACGGCAGCACTGCGAGATGGCGAAGGATCTCCGCATCCTGGCCGAGGGAGGGCCGCTTGCTGGGGCCCACGGGACGCGTTACCCCGTGGCCCAGGGGCCTATGACCCGAGTCAGCGATCGAGCGCAGTTTGCTCGCGCCGTCGCCGAAGCAGGGGCGCTCCCCTTCTTGGCCCTGGCTCTGATGCGCGCTCCGGACGTCAAGGCGCTGCTCGAGGAGACACGCGACCTGCTTGGCGAGAAGCCCTGGGGCGTAGGCATTTTGGGTTTTGTTCCTCCTGAGCTGCGGGCGGAGCAGATGGAAGGCATCCTCGCCTGTCCGCCAACGTTCGCGCTCATTGCCGGCGGCCGGCCTGACCAGGCTCGGTCGCTCGAACACCGTGGCATCCCCACTTACCTGCACGTGCCCTCCCCTGGGCTGCTGGAAATGTTCCTCAAGGATGGCGCGCGACGTTTCGTCTTTGAGGGGCGGGAATGTGGCGGTCACACCGGTCCTCGGACCAGCTTCGTCCTGTGGGAGAGCATGATCCGTGTCCTCCTGGACGCCATCGCGGCGGGCACCGACGGTTCCGAATTCCACGTGCTGTTCGCGGGCGGAATTAACGATGGCCTCTCGGCGGCCATGGTTTCGGCCATGGCTGCGCCGCTGGCTGAGCAAGGCGTGCGCATTGGAGTCCTTATGGGCACCGCCTACCTGTTCACGCAGGAGGCGGTGGAAGCCGGAGCCATCACGCCGGGCTTCCAGGCCGCCGCTCTCGCCTGCGACCGAACGGTGCTGCTGGAGTCCGGGCCTGGGCAGACGACGCGCTGCGCACCTTCGCCATACGTGGCCGAGTTTCAGGAGCGCCGCAAGGAGCTCATGCTGCGCGGCCTTCCGCCTGAGGACCTCAAGAACGAGCTCGAGATCCTGAACATCGGCCGGCTGCGCATCGCGTCCAAGGGCATAGATCACAATCCGTTGTTCGGCTCGGATCCCGCCGCCGATCGCCTGCTGGCTCTGGACGAGGAGCAGCAGCGCCAGCGCGGCATGTACATGATCGGCCAGGTCGCCGCGCTGCGCGACCGGGTGTGCAGCTTGGAAGAGCTGCATCGTGAGGTATGCGGCGGAGCGACCGAACGGCTGCAGTCGGTCTTGGAGGTTACGGTCGCCGAGCCCAGCCCGCCTCCTGCAGAGGTCGCCATTGTGGGCATGGGCTGCATCCTGCCTGGCGCTCCGGAGCTGAAGGCCTATTGGAACAACATCCTGAACAAGGTCGACGCCATCACCGAGGTGCCCGAGACGCGCTGGGACTGGCGGCTGTACTACGACCCCGACCGGTCGGCGCCCGACAAGACCCACTCCCGATGGGGTGGGTTCATCTCGGACGTGCCGTTCGATCCGCTGGAGTTCGGCATGCCTCCGAGTTCCCTGCGGTCGATTGAGCCGTTCCAGCTCCTCACGCTGCTCACCGTCCAGGCGGCCCTGCGGGACGCCGGCTACCTTGGCAGGCCCTTCCCTCGCGAGCGCGCGTCGGTTGTCCTGGGAGCCGGCGGCGGCGGTGGGGATCTGACCTGCGGCTACATCACGCGTACGAGCCTGCCTTCGCTGTTCGGCGAGCGCGCTCCGGAGCTGACCGGCCAGTTGAAGGACCACCTCCCGGAATGGACAGAGGACTCCTTCGCCGGCCTGCTTATGAACGTGGCCGCCGGGCGAGCAGCCAATCGCTTGGATTTGGGCGGGGCCAACTTCACTGTCGACGCCGCCTGCGCTTCCTCACTGGCCGCCGTTTACCTGGGTGTTCGGGAGCTGGAGAGCCATGCCACCGATGTGGCCATCGTCGGCGGGCTGGATGCGCTCGAGAACCCGTTTACCTTCTTGTGCTTCAGCAAGACACAGGCGCATTCGCCCACCGGTCGCTGCCGGACATTTGACGCGCAAGCGGACGGCATTGCCATCAGCGAAGGCTTTGGCGCCGTCGTGCTGAAGCGGCTGGCAGATGCCGAACGTGACGGCGATCGTATCTACGCGGTCATCCGGGGCGTCGGCTCGTCCAGCGACGGTCGTGACCGAAGTCTGACCGCGCCCCGCGCTGAGGGTCAGGTTCGCGCGCTGCACCGGGCGTATTCTCAGGCTCGAGTCTCGCCTGCCAGCGTCGGGCTGGTGGAGGCGCACGGCACCGGCACGGTCGCCGGGGACCAGACGGAAGTCGAAGCCCTGACATCGTATTTCGGGGCAGCGGGCGCGGAGCGGCAGGGCTGCGCCATCGGCTCCGTGAAATCCATGATCGGCCATACCAAGGCGGCCGCTGGCGTAGCAGGGCTGATCAAGATCGCGCTGGCTCTCTATCACCGAGTACTTCCGCCGACACTCGGCGTCAGCGAGCCCAACCCCAAGGCGAACTTCCCCGCCAGCCCGTTCTACGTGAACACCGAGACGCGGCCCTGGATCCATACCGGTCCCGAACCGCGTCGCGCCGCCGCCAGCTCGTTCGGGTTCGGCGGAACCAACTTCCACATCCTCGCCGAGGAGTACAGCGGAGCCTACCTCCCGCAATCAGACGCTGTTGTCGACCCCTGGCCTGCGGAGCTGTTCCTGTGGCGCGGCACGCGGCAGGAAGTCCAGGAGAGCATCGACAAACTGGCTCGCCAGCTCGAGACCGGCGCCCAGCTGGCGCTGGCCGATCTTGCCTGCAGCATTAGCCTGCCAGCTGCGCGTGGCGAGGCCGGTTCGGCCAATCTCGCCATCGCCGCGAGCTCGTTGGAAGACCTTCAAGAGAAGCTGCGCCTCGCCAGGGACATCCTCCAGTCTGGCCGCGCGCGCGAGCACCTGGCGCAGGGCGTCCACTTTTCTGGCGAGCCCTTCGCCAAGCAGGGCCAGCTCGCGTTCTTGTTCCCCGGCCAGGGCTCGCAGTATGTGAACATGCTCCGGGACCTGGTGGTGGCGTTCCCCCAGGCGCGCGCGCTCTTCGAACGGGCCGATCGCGTGCTGGAGGGAGCCTTCGACCAGCCGCTGAGCCGCTACGTCTTCCCAATCCCTGTGTTCAGTCCCGATGAGGAGCGCGCGCAGCAGGCCGCCCTTACCGAAACGAACGTGGCCCAGCCCGCTCTAGGAGCCAGCGATCTGGCGCTGCTGGAAGTACTTGGCCAGTTCGGCGTCCGCCCGGATATGACGGCCGGACACAGCTACGGCGAATTTGTTGCGCTGTGCGCTGCCGGCTGCTTCGAGCCCGAGACGCTGTTCTTGCTCTCGGAAGCCCGTGGCCGTTTCATGAAAGAGGGTGCCGGAGCGGACAGCGGGGTCATGGCCGCGGTGGACGCCGCGGCGGAACCGCTCCAGGAGCTCGCCGACGCTTGCGGCGTGACGCTCGCGAACTTCAACGCGCCCCGGCAAACGGTCATTTCCGGATCCCGAAGCGCCGTGGACCAGGCGATGGCGTGGTGCCACGAACGTGGAATTCGCGCCCAGCTGCTGCCGGTCGCCTGCGCCTTCCACTCGCCGCTGGTGGCGCCGGCCCAGAAACGGCTCGCGGAGCTCTTGCGCCAATCGCCTATCCGGGTGCCGCGCATCCCGGTGTTCTCCAACGCGACGGCGACAGCCTACCCCGGCGACCCCTCGGAGATCGCCGGACTGCTCGGCAGCCACCTGACGCAGCCGGTGCAGTTTGTCCGTGAAATCGAGGCTATGCATGAAGCCGGGGCGCGCATTTTCGTCGAGGCCGGCCCGCGCGGCACGCTGAGCGCGCTTACGCAGCGGATCCTTGCCGATCGCGAGCACCTGTGCGTAGCCCTCGATCAAGCCGGGCGGCCCGGCCTTGTCCAGCTGCAGCATGGCCTGGCCATGCTGGCTTCAGAAGGCGTGAGGCTCAACCTCGAACCGCTCTTCCGTGGGCGCGCGGTTCGCAAGCTGGACCTCAACGCGCTTGGGCAGGACGGCGCCGGGAGCCGGGTGAGCCCCACGACGTGGCTGGTCAACGGTGGTGGCGCCAGACCGGCCAGCGAACCACCTCGCAAGCGTGAACCCATCCCATTGCAGCTGGGCACAGCAGGCAGCCAGCCTTTGCCGGTTACCGGTCCCTCCCCGCGGAGAAACGGCCAACATCCCCAGCCGCCGCTGCCAAGCGCCGCCGCCGAGCCTCCGAAATCAGAGATCATCGACCAGTTCCAGCAGGTGATGCAGCAGTTTCTGCAGACCCAGCGCAGCGTCATGCTGAGTTACCTCGGGGGGACGGCGGGTCCACATGCTGGCGTGCCCGCTGCACCCGCGGCGACCGCCCCGGCGTCATCCATGCCGGATGAGCCCGAGCCTCCTCACGTGCCAGTTCTGTCCAGCTCCATTGAGGACGCGCCAGCGCATGCCCCTGCAGCCGCCGCGCTGACTGCGGATGCGCTGATGGGCCGGCTCCTCCAGCTAGTCAGCGAGCGCACCGGGTATCCGACGGACATGCTCGGCCTGGACGCCGACCTCGAGGCGGACCTCGGCATCGATTCCATCAAGCGCGTCGAGATTGCGGGGACGCTTGTCCAATCGCTGGCCATCCCCGCCGAGAAGCTGCCCGAAATGGAGAAGCTCACGGCCTGCCGGAGCCTGCGCCAAATCCTCAATCTGCTCGAGGGCAACGTTGTCTCGCCCACGGTGGAAGTCGTGGAGGACACCCCCCCAGATCGCTCGGAGCCAAGTCCCGAAGTCACCGACGAAGAAGCCGCCGGAGAAATCGGCCGCTTTGCGCTGCTGCCTGTCCGAGCCGTCCCTGCGGTGGCGGATGCCGGCCTGGCGAGAGACGGCACGGTGGTTATCGTGGACGATGCGGCCGATGTCGGGCGCTCGCTCGCCGAGATACTCGGCCACCGCGGGTATCGCACACTGCTGGCCAGCACCGAGGCGTTGGACCCGGGCACCTCGGACGCCGTCGAGGCATTCATCCAGTCGCTTCGCATCGAGGGCCGGCCGGTGAGCGGTTTGGTGTATCTGAACGGCCTCCGGCCGGCACCGGCGCCGCAGATTGAGGTCGAGCTGTGGTCGAGCCGGCTGAGCCGTGACGTCACCATCCTGTTCCGGCTGGCGCAGGCCCTGGAGCCTGATCTGCAAGCTGCGGCGATGCAGGGTGGCGCGGCCATTCTGGCGGCCACGGCCTTTGGCGGCGACTTTGGAATCGAAAGCGCCTCCGACGGATTCTGGCCTGGCTCGGCCGCGCTGACGGGCTTTGTGAAGACGCTGGCCCTCGAATGGCCGGCCGTTCGCGTCAAAGCCATCGATCTGGGTGCGGCAGAAGCGCACGATACAGCCGCTTGGCTGGCAGATGAGCTGCTGACAGGCGACGGTGTAGTCGAGGTTGGCTATCGGCGAGGACAGCGCGTCCGGCTTGAGCTGATTCCGGCGGAGCTGCCCGGCCAGCCAGGCATTCCTCCCCTGGACGGCAGCTCGGTGGTGCTGGTCACCGGCGGGGCACGAGGCATCACCGCCGAGGCCGCGTTGCGGCTGGCCGAGCGCTACCACCCAATTCTGGTGCTGGCCGGAAGGACTGTCCTGAGCCCCGACCCCGAACCGGCGTCCATTGCTGGCCTGGTGAATCCTGCCGAGGTGAAGGCGGCCCTCATCGAGGAGCAGCGGCGGCTGGGGAAGATGCCCAGCCCAGCCGAGATCGAGGCGAGCTGTCGCTGGTTGATGCAGCAGCGCGAGTTGAGGGACAACCTGGCGCGCTTGCAGACCACCGGTGCGCAGATCGAGTATCTGAGCTGCGATGTCTCGGACGCAGTCTCGTTCACGAACCTGATCGATGACGTCTACCGGCGACACGGTCGCATCGACGGAGTCATTCACGGCGCCGGCGTCATAGAGGACAAACTCGTTCATGACAAGGCGCTGGACTCCTTCCGGCGCGTCCTGCACACCAAGGTAGACAGCGCGCTGACGCTCGCTCGCGTCCTGGATCCCGAGAGGCTGAAGTTCCTGGTGTTCTTCAGCTCTATCTCGGGTCGGTTCGGCAACCGTGGCCAGGGCGACTACGCCGCGGCTAGCGAAGTACTCAACAAGCTGGCGCAGTATCTCGACCGCCGCTGGCCAGGACGAGTCGTGTCCATCAATTGGGGGCCGTGGCTCAAGACCGGCATGGTCTCCGACGGAGTGCGCCGGCAGTTCGCCGAGCGTGGCGTGAGCCTTATTCCGGTCGACGTCGGCTGCCGCAAACTCGATGCTGAGCTCTGCCTGGGGCGCAAGGGCGAAGTGGAGGTGCTGATTGGCGGCGCCGGCAGAACCGGCGGCGAGCCTGTCATCGCTGCGAAGCAGTACGACACCTCGGACCAGCCGCTGCTGAGCACGGCGACGGTCGTGGCCTGCGACGCGACCCGCGTCGAATTGGTTCGCCGCTTCGACGTTTCACACGACCGTTACCTGGCCGATCACCAGCTCGACGGGCGCCCTGTCGTCCCGTTCGCTATGGCTCTCGAGCTCGTCGCCGAAGTCGTCGCCGCCGGCTGGCCCGATCTGCAGGTGGCCCAGGTGCAGCAACGGCTGATGAGTGGCATCGTCCTCGACGGGGAGCCGCGCGACGTGCGAGCTGTGGCCGAGCTCAAGGGCCGGGCCAACGATGCCGCCGAAGTAGACGTCCGCCTTTACGGAGACCTTGATTCGCGCAGACCCCACTACCGGGCGGTGGTACGCCTCGCGCCGCGACTGGACCGGGCGTCGCCACGCGCCGTCGAGCTGGACGGCAACCAGGCCAAGCTATTTCCCCTGACCGTCGAGCAGGCCTACAACCAGTGGCTGTTCCACGGCCCTGTGTTCCAGGGGATACAGTCGATCGACTGGCTCTCAGAAGAGGGGGCGAGAGCGGTGCTGGCCGCGTCCGGACCGAGCGTTTGCCTCAACGGAAACGCGGCCGGTTCGTGGCTCATCGATCCGGTCCTTGTCGATTGCGGCTTTCAGATGCAGGTCATCTGGGCCCGCCACCACTGGGACGTAACGCTGCTGCCTTCAGGGTTGCAGAGCTGCCGGCGCTTCCCGGCGCTGGCCGAGTTGAGGCCCGCCGATGAAGTGCGCTACGTGCTCGACATACGCCAGGAGACCAGTGCGCCCAGCTGTCGCGCCAACCACTACTTCTATGACCGGCACGGGCGCCCGCTGCTGTGCATCGAGGACGCCGAAGGGACCGGCAGCCCTGCGCTGAACCGGCTGGGCGGCCAACATCAGCTGGCGCGGGTGGGTGACTGATGTGCGCCAGCCCCGCCGACGTGGCGATCGTCGGCATGTCCTGTTTGTTCCCCGGGGCGCCCAACCTGGACGCCTACTGGCAGAACATCCTGGGCAAAGTCGATTCGATAACCGATCCGCCCGGTGAGGCCTGGGACCCCGAAGTCTACTACCGTCCCGGCAGTTCCACTTCTGATCGGGTCTATTGCAAGCGAGGCGGCTATCTGGGCGAACTAGCAGCCTTCGATCCGCTTCCCCATGGGATCCCGCCGCTGGCGGTCCGCGGAGCTGAGCCCGATCAGTGGCTTGCGCTGCAGCTCGCGGTCGATGCCCTGGCAGACGCCGGCTACGCAGAGCTGAGTCCGGAGGTCCGCCAGAAGACGGCCGTCATTCTGGGCAAGGGCACGTACCTCAACGGAGGCAATGCCCTCGTGCTTCAGCACGCCATGGTTATCGGGCAGACGCTGGACGTGCTCCAGAGCCTTCATCCGGGCCTCACGGAAGACGACTTGGAGACGCTGAGGCAGGAGATGCGCAGTCTGCTGCCGCCAATGGGCCCGGAAACCGTGCCTGGACTGATCCCCAACATCATCGTCGGCCGGATTGCCAACCGGCTCGACTTGATGGGACCGGCGTACACCGTCGACGCCGCCTGCGCCTCATCGCTGCTGGCGGTTCAGCGGGGCATGCGAGAGCTGCAGAGCGGCGCGTGCGATCTCGTCCTCGCGGGTGGCTCCCAGGTGTGGCTGCCTGTCGGCACGCTGAACGTGTTCTGCCAGCTCGGCGCGCTGTCCAGGAGTCAGCAGATCCGGCCGTTTGACGAGGACGCGGATGGCACGCTCCTCGGCGAGGGCATCGGCATGGTCGTCCTCAAGCGGCTGGCCGACGCCGAACGCGACGGCGATCGCATCTACGCCGTGGTCAAGGCCGTAGGCGTAGCCAGTGACGGCCGCGGCGTCAGCGTCATGGCTCCGCGTATTGAGGGCGAGGAGCTTGCCTTGCGGCTGGCCTATGAGGAAGCCGGGGTGGCGCCCAGCTCAATCGGTCTGGTCGAGGCGCATGGAACTGGAACCCCGGTCGGCGACGTGGTGGAGATCCAGGCCCTCACCAGGGTGTTTGGGGAGCGCCAGGGCGGGCTGCCTCAATGCGCCATCGGCTCGGTCAAATCGATGATCAGCCACACCATGCCGGCGGCCGGCATCGCCGCGCTGATCAAGACGGCACTCAGCCTGTATCACCGCGTTCTGCCGCCCACGCTCAAGTGCTCGAAGCCCAACCCCAAGCTGGGCCTCGGGACCAGCCCCTTTTACATCAACACCGACGTGCGCCCCTGGGTGCATGGGGCCGGTGAACCACGCCGTGCCGGCGTAAACGCCTTTGGCTTCGGCGGCATCAATGCGCACGCGGTGCTGGAGGAGTATTTGCCAGTCGCGCCCGGGTCCGCGGAGAGTGAGATCGAGCATTTGCCGGCCTGGGAGACAGAGCTGTTCGTCCTCCAAGCCGCCTCGCGGCAAGAGCTTGCTGCCCGGGCGAAGCAGCTCGCCCAATTCGCTCGCGCAACAGCCGATATCCAGCCCAAGGACCTGGCGTTCTCGCTGGCCTCCGGGGTCAGCTTTGGTGAGCCATGCTGGCGGCTCGCCATGGTGTCCGGCGACCTGGCGGATCTGGCCGAGAAGAGCGAGCGCGCCGCCGCCCGCGTCGCCGACCCTGGCTGCTCCCAGATTAAGGACGTCGGGGGCGTCTACTTCGCGGCCGAACCCCTCGGCCGCCAGGGCAAACTCGCCTACCTGTTCCCGGGCGAGGGAGCGCAGTACGCCAACATGCTGGCCGATGTCTGCCTCCATTTCCCCGAGGCGCGTGAGTGCTTCGACCAGATGGACCGCATCTTCTTCGGCCACCCGCGCGGCTATTTGCCCAGCGACTACATCTTTCCTCGGCCGAGCTGGACCGACGATGACCGGGCCTGGGTCGAAGAACGGCTCACGCAGATGGATGGGGCCATTGAAGCGGTGCTTACCGCCAACCAGGCTGTGCTGCAGGTCCTGAGCGGGCTGGGCGTCAGTCCCGACTTCATGGTGGGCCACAGCATCGGCGAGTTCTCGGCTGTCCGAGCCGCGGGCATCCTGGACCCCCAGAACGAGGCCGAGCTCGCCGAATTCGTCATGACCCTGAATCGCAACTACGAAGCTCGCGCCGCCGGCAACGGCATCCCCAGGGCCTCGCTTCTGGCGGTGGGCGCCGAACGGTCGCGGGTCGAGGAGCTGGCGCTCCGGGTGGGAGGCGACGTCTTTGTCGCGATGGACAACTGCCCGCACCAGGCTGTGCTGGTCGGCGACCAGGCGGCGGTGGCCCGTGCACTGGAGCTGGTCCGGGAGGAGGGGCTGATCTACCAGCACCTCAGCCTGGATCGGGCCTACCATACGCCGCGGTTCGCGCCCTATACGGCGCACCTGCGCGAGATCTTCGCTCGCATGCCGGTCCGAGCTCCGCGGGTGCCAGTCTTTTCCTCGACGACCGCCGCTCCTTATCCCGAGGACCCAGAGTCGATTCGCGAGCTGCTGGTGGACCACTGGGTTCGGCCGGTCGAGTTTCGCAGAGCCGTTGAGGAGCTCTACGAGCAGGGTGCTCGCATCTTCGTCGAAGTTGGACCGCGGGGCAACCTCACCTCGTTTGTCGACGACATCCTGCGAGGCCGCGGCTATGTATGCGTGCCCGCCGATGTCCAGCGGAGAAGCAGCATCACCCAGCTCAATCATCTCGCCGGGATGCTGGCGGCACACGACGTGCCCGTCGGCCTACCTAATCTATATAAGCGCCGCGGGTGCCGGCAGCTGGATGTCACGTCCTGGCAGCTCCCGCCGGCGGCCCCGGCCGGGCTGCGTATCCCTCTTTCGATGGGCTTCCCCACGCTTCGCCTTCCCCAGGACGTGACCGAGCGATATCGCCGGACGGCCGCGCCGGCGCCCAGCGCTCGGCCGCCGGCGAGCGCCACGGAACCGGTAGCGGACTATCTGGAGACGATGCGACAGTTCCTCCGGCTGCAGGAAGACGTGATGCAGGCGTACCTGTCCGGGGCGGCCCCGCCGTCAGCGACCGCGCCCGCGAAGAGCCCGGTTGTCCCTTCCGTCGGCGAGCCTGCACCTCCTCCGCCGGTCGAGGAGCAGCCGTACCAGGCGCCCACGGTGCCCGATGTACAAGAGCCTGCCGAACGCCAAGGGCAGGATGACCGCGAGCAGGTGGCGAGCCGCCTCCTCCAGCTCGTGAGCGAGCGAACCGGCTATCCCGAGGACATGCTCGACTGGAATCTCGACCTGGAGGCCGACCTGGGAATCGACTCCATCAAGCGAGTGGAGATCCTGGGCAGCTACCGCCAGCAGTTCGGCGAGCTCGACGGCGTCGATTTCGAGCAGCTCACCACGCTCAGGACGCTGGCCCAGATCGTCGAGATCCTGGCCCCAGACTCGAATGGGCGCGTCGAGCAGCCTCGCACCGAGCCCGCCCTGGGACCGCTGCTTGGTCGCGTTCTCTCATTCCATCCCGGTAAGGAGCTCGTCGCCGAGCGGATTTTCGATCCGGCCGGCGACCTTTACCTGCGCGACCACACGCTGGGGCGCGATATCTCAACCACCGATCCGGAGCTCATGGCCCTCGCGGTCATGCCGCTCACCATGAGCCTGGAGATCCTGGCTGAGGCGGCCGTTGCGCTCAGCCCATCGCAGGTGGTTATCGGGCTGAGCGACGTGCGAGCCTATCGCTGGCTCGTCTGGGAGGACGCCCCCCAAACCCTTCGGGTGGAGGCAACGGCCGCCGCAACTCCGGGACACGTTCACGTACAGCTTCGCAACCGCAGCGCGGATGAGCGGGAGGCCGAAGCGGCTAAGACCCCGGTGCTGGAGGCGACGGTGCTTCTCGGCGATCGCTATCCCGATCCTCCCTCGCGCCGGCCGCTGGAGCTGCGTGATGCCCGGCCGTCGAGGTGGACGCCCGCCAAGCTCTACGCGGAGGGCATGTTCCACGGACCGCGCTGGCAAGGGGTGGCCGCTGTGGAACGCACCGGCGCGGAGGGTTGTGTGGCCAGGCTTCGAGTCCTGCCGTTCGAAGGCTTCTTCCGCGAGCTCCCAAACCCGCGGTTTGCGGTGGACCCCGTGGTCCTGGATGCCGCCGGCCAGGTAATCGGCTTCTGGACCATGGAGCACTTCGACAGCGGAATGGTGATTTTCCCCTTCCGGGTCGAGGCCATCGAGATCTTTGGGTCTCAGCCGGCGATTGGAGCCGAGGTCGCCTGCGACGCCTCGATTCACCTGCTGGGCGAGCAGGCTCTCACGTCCGATATCGAATTGGCATTGCCTGATGGCGGCCTGTGGATGCGAATCAAGGGCTGGCAGGACAAGCGGTTCTACCTGCCACGGGAGTTTTACGCCTGGTTCAGCTCAAACACTGACGCCCGCATATCCAGCCCCTGGCCTGAGGTGCTGGAGGGCTGGCCCAAGGATGAGGTTGTTTGCCAGCGGGCTCCTGCCGAGCTGCCCTCCGATCGCGAGTTCTGGACTTCCGTTTGGGGGCAGCGGGTCCTCAGCCGCCGGGAGCGCGCGTACTTTCGCGCGCATCCTTCTCCGCCGGCTCGGCTTTTGCAGCGCCTGGCCGCCCGGACGGCGGCGAAAGAAGCCGTCTGCAAGCTGCTCGAGGCACGCTGCGGGCTAAGGCTGCGGCCGGCGGACGTGGAGATCTTGCCCGACGAACATGGCCGGCCGGTAGTTTCCGGCCGCTGGCAAGAGATGGCTGGCGTTGAGGCTCCGTTGGTATCGCTGGCCCATACCGATGGCCTGGGCGTCGCCCTGGCGGGCATGCCGGGCAGTCATCTGGGCATAGACGTCGAGCGGCTGGCTCGCGAGACCAAAGACTTCGAAGGCGTGGCGTTCAACGCGCAGGAGTTACAGCTCTTCGAGATGCTGCCACCGGAGCAGCGGAACGAGTGGCTCATGCGCGCCTGGTGCGCCAAGGAAGCAGTGGGAAAGGCGCTTGGCCGCGGACTCATCGATGGGCCGAGCTCCGTCGAGGTCGTCGCCGTGGATGTCCGCGCCGGTGTTGTTCACATCGAGCTGCGCGGCAGCCTGGCGCGGATTTACGCGGAGTTCGCGAGGCAGCCCGTGGTGGCGCATACCTCCAGGCAGGGCGACCTGATCGTGGCCGCGACGGAGTGGCAGTTCGACGCCGCGCTGCAGAGCAGCGGTGATGCCGTCGTCGCGAGGGAAGTTCGTTAGGCGAAAGGACACATGGACACGGAACAGCAGCAGTTACTCACGGACGTCTTGGGCATCATGTCCCAACTCGCCGCCGACTGGGAATACAGCGGCACGCTGGACGAGAACACCTACCTGGTACGGGACCTCGGCCTGCAGTCGCTCGACCTGGTGATCCTCGGCACCTCACTGCAGCAGCGCTATGGCCGCCTGCCGTTTGCCGAGTTTCTCGCCGAGATTGGCTCGCGGCCTCTGGGTGGGCGCGACGTGTCCGTGGGTGAGCTTGTGGCGTTCGTCGGCAAGCACCGGGAACCAACCTCTTCGAGCGCGCCGCGTTGAGGCCGAAAACCGTTCTTATCGGCCTGGACGGCGCCACGTTCGACGTGCTCGATCCGCTCATGGCGAGCGGCGTCATGCCGTTCCTGAAGGACTTGGTGGCTCGTGGCGTCCGGGCGCAGCTCCGTTCGGTCATGCCGCCGCTTACGCCGCCCGCCTGGTGTTCCCTGATTACCGGCAAGCGGCCCGGCCGGCACGGCGTGTTCGATTTCTTCCAGCGCGAGGAGGCGGACCGCCCGTACCTCAAGCTGACAACCTCCAACGACATCCGGGCCGACACGGTGTGGTCGCTGGCCAGCGCGGCGGGCCGCAAAGTGCTTGCGCTGAACTACCCCGTCACTTTCCCGGCGCCGGCCATCAATGGCTGCGTAGTGCCAGGCGGCTGGATGCCCTGGAAACAGTTCCGGCTCGGCTGCTATCCCGCCGGGCTGTTCGACGAGCTGAAAACGTTGCCGTCTTTCGACCCGCGGGAGATGGCCATCGACGTCGCACTGGAAGAGAAGGCCGTCGAAGGCTGCGATCCGGCGGAGTACCTGGACTGGGTGGCCTTGCACCGCCGCCGCGAACAGCGCTGGTGCGAGGTGGCGCGCTTCCTCATGGACCGCGAGCAGCCCGATCTGGTGACCATCGTCTTCGACGGAGTGGACAAGCTCCAGCACCTGTGCTGGCGCTTCATAGACCGCGAATGCCGGTCGGCCGCCCCCGAACCATGGGAGCTGGACGTACAGGCAGCTTGCGACTCGTATTTCCGTCAGCTGGACGGGATCGTCGCCGAGCTGGTGGATCTTGCTGGTGCGGACGCCACGGTCATTCTCGCCTCCGATCACGGCTTCGGCCCCGCTCAGAAGGTTTTCTACCTGAACGGGTGGCTGGAGCAACATGGCTACCTTGCCTGGAAGAACGGCGCCCACGGTGAGCGCGGCGACGGCGTGGGCTTCAGCCAGATTGCCCAGCACTTGCAGCAGCTCGATTGGGACCGTACTCGCGCCTATGCCGCCACGCCAAGCGGACAGGGCATCACGCTCGTCCGGCCCGGCAATGGGGCAGCGCCGGGACCTCGCGCTTACCAAGAGCTGCGTGACCGAATCTGCGACGAGCTTCGGTCGGCGCGCGACCCGACCACAGGGGAGCCAATTGTCGCCGAGGTCTGGACGCGCGAGGAGGCCTTCAGCGGCCCTTATGGGGATCTGGCCCCCGACATCTCCATCATTCCCGCGCGCGGCGCGGTGGTGTCGATACTTCCGAGCGACGCTCTCGTCAAGGAGCGGCCGGCCATCCTTGGCAGCCATCGGTGGGAAGGTGTCTTCATGGCCGCCGGCCCAGCGCTGCGCAGCCGTGCTGACCTTGGCGAGCTGTCGATCGTTGACGTCGCGCCGCTGCTGCTGTACAGCCTCGGGCTGCCGATTCCCGGCGACCTCGATGGCCGGCTGTCTGCGGACGCGTTCAAGGACGGCGAGCTTCGGGAGCGAGCGCCTCAGTTCGCGTCAATGGCGGCGCCGGCCGAGCAGCCTGAACCTGTCGCCGAACACCTGAGCCTCGATCCGGAATCCGAGGCCATCATCGTCGAGCGCCTCAAGGCGCTGGGATACGTGGAGTAGGGGCGGTGATGTCCCGAGGCCGCGCGCAATCCGACAACCGAGCCAAGGCTCCGAGCGTGCTTGTCACGGGCTGCTCGACCGGTCTCGGCCTGGAAATGGCCTTGTACCTGGCCGAGCAGGGACTCGACGTCTTCGCCAGCGTTCGGAACCTCGCCCGCCGTGACGAGGTGGTGAGCGCCGCCGAACAGCGCGGGGTTTCCCTCCAGCTCCTGGAACTTGACGTAACAAAGCCGACCAGCATCGACGCCGCGGTCGCGGCCGTGCTCGCGGCCAGGGGACACATCTACGGACTGGTCAACAACGCCGGCGTCGGCCTTCGCGGCTGCCTCGAGGACCTTCACGAGGATGAGATCCGCGACCTCTATGAGGCCAATCTGTTCGGCACCATCGCCGTGACCAAGCGAGTGCTACCGCACATGCGCCAGGCTAAGCGCGGCCGCATCATCACCATCGGCTCGGTGGGAGGCCGCATCGCGACGTTTGGCCTCTCGATCTACTGCTCCAGTAAGTTCGCCCTGGAAGGCTTTTGCGAAGCTCTTGCACTCGAAGTGGAGCCCTTTGGCCTGAAGTCGATCCTGGTCGAACCGGGCATCGTCAAAACCACCCGCTGGACCACCAACCGTGGACTTGCCCGAGACGCGCTCAACCCGGCCAGTTCATACCGCGACATGTTTCTCCGCGCCGAAGCGATTGCCGATCGCCTGGTAGAGCGCTCACGTACGCGACCCGTCGATGTAGCGAAGGCGGTCCATCACGCCCTCACGGCCCGAAGTCCCAAGATGCGCTACCTGGTTGGCCGTCCGGCTTCGGCCGCGGTCGCCCTGCGGCGCTATCTGCCCGACGCCGTGTTCGAGCGGTTCTATTTCGGCACGCTGCTGCGCCAGCTCCAGCCGCGCGGAGAGGCGTCCTGATGGGACGCTTCCTGCTGGCCACCTGGCCGTTCCTGGGCTGCGTGTACCCCTTCCTCAGCCTGGCTAACGCGCTGACGGAGCGCGGCCACGATGTCGCCATCTGGAGCGGCGAGCGTGCTCGGCCGATCCTCGACGGCCAGAATGTCGACTTCTTCCCCTTTCGCACGATGCCCGAGGACCAGGTTTGGGCAACCGTCATCAAGGCCGAGAGCGGAGCGCGCGCGATGTGGCGCCGTCCGGCGCTCGCCTATCACACGTTTCGCGATTGGCTGGCTGGCACCGTCGAGCAGCAGGTCGCCGACCTGTCGGACATCGCCGCCGCCTGGCGTCCGGACGTCATCGTGACGGAGCCGTCCATGTGGGGCGCGAACCTGGTGCTTAGGGAAAGCCTTGGCCTCCCCGTGGCTCTGTTCTCCAGCCTGATCGGCTGCCTTATCCCCGGTCCGGATGCGCCACCATGGGGGCCGGGGCTGCCCCCGCCGCGTACGCCCGTATCACGCGCCATGTGCCGAGCCGTCACACGAGCAGTCGAGCTGGCCGGTAGACCGCTGCGGCGACGGATGAACCGGCTGCGGGCGCAGCACGGGCTGGCTCCACTGGAAGCCAACCTGAACGCGTACCTCGGCCGCGCCTCCCTGTACCTCATCCCCAGCGCGCGGGAGCTGGACTACGACCGGCACGATGTGCCCGGCAACGTCTGCTACGTGGGGCCGTGCATGTGGGCCGGACAGAGCGCGGCCGAGCGAGGCGGTTGGCTGGACGCTTTGCCTGCTGACCGGCCGTGGGTACATGTCACCGAGGGGTCCCTGCACTACCAGGATCCGTTCGTCCTTCGCACGGCCATCCAAGGCTTGGCCGGCCGCCCGTACGAAGTCATCCTGACCACGGGCCAGCACCGTGACCCGGAGCTGCTGGGGCTGGCTTCGAATGCCCCCAACGTGCACATCACCGGCTGGCTCAACCACCGGGAGCTTCTGCCTCGCTGCGATGTGCTGGTCACCACCGGCGGCGCCGGCTCCGTCATGGCGGCGCTCTTGGCCGAGCTCCCGATGGTTGTGGTGCCCACTCATTGGGACAAGCCGGACAACGCTCAGCGCCTGGTCGAAGCCGCCGTGGCCATTCGGGTCAATCCCGGACAATGCACGCCCACCCGGCTCCGCGCTGCCGTCGAACGGGTGTTGGCCGACGGCGCCTTCAAAGCCAACGCCCGCCGCATGGCTCGCATCCTCAACGGCTACCCGGGTCCGTCTGGAGCAGCCGCCCTGCTGGAGTCTCTCCTGACGAAGGGCGCGGCTGGCGAGGCGCCAGTTCGCGAGGGGGCGCTTGTGGGAGCTGCTCGGGCATAGCTCATGGCGCAGCTTGCTGTTGACCGGCCGCCGATCGCACAGGACGATCACCATCCGCTGAGGTTCCTCATCGCTTGCTGGCCGTTCGCCGGCCATTTGTACCCGCAGGTGGCCATCGCTCACGCCCTAAGCGCGCGGGGACACGAAGTCGCCTTCTACACTGGAGCTAGCGCCGGGCCGCTCCTGCGGGACGAGGGCTTCCGGCTGTTTCCGTTTCAGCGCATCGACGAGCAGGCCTTGCGCAAGCGCATGGCCGAGGAATCCCGGAAGGCGCCGCTTGGCTGGCTCGCCCCCAAACTGCTGATCCGCGGCCTCAGGGACGTGGTAATGGGCACGGTGCCCGACCAGGTAGCGGACCTGGCGCCGCTGGTCGAGTCCTGGCGCCCGGACGTGCTGATCACGGACGTGATCATGTGGGGGCCGGTCCTAGTGCTGCGCGAGGCCCTAAGCGTGCCGGTGGCCATCTCGTCGGCCTTCCTTGGAGAGGGCGCCAGCCCCGGGCGGCGCTTCGGCGTCAGCCGGCTGCGCCGCGGCTTGACAGCCATGGCAAACGCGGCGACCGACAAGTTCATCGCCCTGGCAACGCTGGGTGAGCACCGGCGCATAAACAGGCTCCGGGCCGGCTACGGCTTAGGTCCGATGCCGTACTCCATTCACGCCATGCTCGACCGGCTGGAGCTGTTCCTTTTGCCCAGCCTGCCCGAGCTGGACTTCAGCCGGCAAGACATCCCTCCCAACCGTCGCTACGTCGGTCCTTGCGTTTGGAGCCACGCACCCCACACCGCATGGCCGAGCTGGCTCTCGGAGCTCTCCCACGACAGGCCGTGGGTTCACGTCAGCGAGGGCACCACGCACCATCGCGAGCCGTTCCTGCTTCGAGCGGCCGCCGCGGGCCTGGCGCGCAAACCCTACGAGGTCATCGTGACCACCGGCGGGCCTGACGCCCGGGCGCTGGGTTTGGATGACAGCGCGCCCAATCTGCACGTCGAACCCTGGATCGACTACAACACCCTTCTCCCCGAGTGCGCGGTGGTGGTCACCACCGGTGGCGCGGGAACCATCATGGCGGCGCTTATGGCGGGCGTACCGCTGGTCGTCGCCCCTACCCACTGGGACAAGCTCAACAACGCCAAGCGCATCGTGGAGGCCGGGCTCGGCGTTCGCCTCGATCCGCGGGCCTGCCAGCCCGACCAGCTTGCCTCCGCTGTTGAACGCGTCCTCACTGACACCAGCTTTACGGAGCGCGCCCGGCGCATCTCCGAAAAGCTGGTCCGAGCCCCAGGTCCAGCCGGCGCGGCGGAATTCCTGGAAGCGCTTGCTTCGGCAAGCACGAATCTCTGCCGTGTCCCGGCGAACCAATAGGAGGCTCTAAATGAGAGCATCGAGGATTCTTAAATTTCCCCATCGACTGGCGCTAGGGTGCGCCATACTGCTGGGCGTTTCGCTGATAGTTGGCGAGCTGCCGGCGAATTCGAGCGCCGCGGGCGCTTCCGACTTCCGGCTCATCAACCAGTCGGGATTCGGGGATCGCCAGAACAGCTTCTCGTGGTCCATGCAGTGGTTTCAGGGGAAGCTGTATGTCGGGATCGCTCGCAACGAGGCCTGTTTCGAAGCCGCCACCGGCGCCTTCTACTTCCCCCAGTTCCCTTTCCTGTACCCACCGGCGCCCGGCATCTCTGGGCCGTGCCCGGCCGATAAGTACGACATCGATTTGCGGGCGGAGATCTGGCAGTACACGCCCTCGAGCAATTCGTGGCTCCGCGTCTTCCAGTCGCCTGCCGATCTTCCGAATCCTCTCGCCCCCGGCAAGACAGTAGCCCGGGAGCAAGGTTTTCGGGGCATGGCCATCTTCAGTCCGCCGAACGGCCAGCCCGCGTTGTACGCCGGCGGAGTGACGGCCCGCGAGTATATTCCGGGCCTGCCGCCGCCCCGGATCCTTCGTACCACGGACGGCCTGCACTGGGATCCCGTGACCCTGGACATGCCCGACGCGATCTACACCAAGCTGGTCACCGGCGGCCGGCCGACCGGCTTCCGGGGCATGGTCGTCTTCAATGGCCGCCTGTTCCTTATAGCCAGCGATGGCCTTGGCGGCTCGGGGGCGATCATGGAGGCCACCCCGGAAAGCACGGCCGGCGACCGCTTCCGCTTGAAGCAGGTCAGCCCTCCTGACATGGAGGTGTTCGAGATCGAAGTGTTCAACGGCCAGCTCTACGCAGGCACAGCTGACCTGGCGACCGGCTATGCGGTGTGGAGGACCAACGCCGCCGGCGCTCAACCCTATGTGTTCACGCCTGTCGTGACCAATGGAGCTGGGCGGGGCCCGGCCATGGCCAGCGTCGTCAGCATGCACGTCTTCAAGGGCCGGCTGTACGTCAGCGCCAATGGTTCCTTCCCCGATCTGATTTCGCGTTCAGAGCTCATCCGCGTCAATCCCGACGACAGCTGGGATGTTGTCAGCGGCGATCCGAGGCTGACGTCCTCGGGCATGAAGACGCCGCTCAGCGGTCTGCCCGATGGCTTTGGCAACACGTTCACCGCTCACATCTGGCGGCAAGAAGACTTCCAGGGCGCACTGTTCGCCGGCACCAACGACGACAGCTGGACCTTTGCCTGTGCCAGCTCGATTGGTGTGGGCGGCGAGTCCACCTGCGTGCCGGGTTCGGGTTCCTCACAGGTCAACAACGAGCTTGGCTTCGACTTGGTGTGCTCGTTCGACGGCATCCAATGGGCCTACATCACCCACAATGCCTTCGGTCATCCCCACGACTTCGGCGCGCGCACGATCGCGGCGTCTCCGATTGGCCTGTTCGTCGGCAGCGCCAACGTGCTCGACGGAACGGATGTGTTCCTGGGCACGCCGTCATCTCCCGGCGCGCTCTGCCCGGCAGCGCTCAACGTGCAGGCCGAGCTCAGCGGGTCCACGCCTGTAATCTCGTGGATGCCGCCGGCCGGCGCCACCCAATTCAGTGTCTTTCGCTCGGCGTACACGCCCAACTCCCAGGCCCATCTCGGCCAGCCTTTCAACGGGACGCCGCCTTCGCCAAACGATCCCAAGACGCTTGATTTCCCAACCTGGGTGCAGGGCTACTACCAGCTCCTTCCCAACAGCCAGATCCCGGGCCCCTTCACCCGTATCGGCACGACCAGCCAGTCCTTCTTCCAGGACACGTCGGCCAGCGCCGGCGTTCAATACGCCTACTACGTCGTGTCCCAGGACAGCCAGGGCCAGCAGTCCGGCCCGTCCAACGTGGCGCTTGTGCCCAATGTCTCGCCGCTGGTCACGTTCGACTCCTTGCAAAACGCCATGAACGCGCTCGCGTCAAAGGGCAAGATCACCGCCAGCGGCGCATCGACGCTCCAGAACCTTCTTTCGCAGGCGATATCCCAGACGATTACGGGCGATCTTGCTGGGGCTATCAGCTCGCTGCAAAGCCTGCTGAACCTCGTCCAGCAGAACCCGGGCATTCTCGATGGCTTGGCTGCACAGGACCTTCAGGGCCTCATCATTCAGCTCCTGGAGCGCGTCACTACCGCCCAGGGTGGTGCAATCTCGCCCAACGCGCTGTTCTCCGACGGCCAGGTGGTGGCCACCGTCACGCCCACGCCGACCGTCACCGGCACTCCATCGGGCACGGTCACCCCGACTGTGACTCCCACCCCCGGCGGCAGCGTCACGGCAACGCCGACCGCCACTCCCACGACAGCGGCGACCACGCAATCCAATCCCACGGCAACGGCCACAGCCACCGCGACGCCGACCAGGCAGGCGGCCACTTCCACGCCGGCGGCGGCGCCCTCGGCGCCGGGCAGCTTGACGGCGTCGACCTTCCGGTCCGGCAGCATCAGCCTGAGCTGGCAGCCGTCCGTAACACCCGGAGTCACCTATCGCCTTTACCGCGGGAGCGCTCCGGGGCAGGAAAGCCTGTACAGATCCGGCCTGACCAGCACCAGCTTCACCGACACTAGCGTCTCGCGGCTCGTCGTGTACTGGTACAAGGTCACCGCCGTAAACGGCTCAGGAGCCGAAAGTTCGCCATCCAACGAGACCTTCGGGGAGGCAACGTAATGCTGAATCTGGTTACTGGCGCAACGGGCTGCCTGGGCTCGAACCTCGTTCGCGCCCTGCTAAGTCAAGGCCACGAGGTGGCCATCTTGCGGCGGCCCGACGACAGCCTCGAGCTGCTGGCCGGGGTGAGCGAATCCCTCGACCACCGAATGGGCGACGTTCTCGACTTGGACTCCCTGCGCCGCGCGATGGCCGGGGTACAGCGGGTGTATCACCTGGCAGGCGTCGTGGCGGCGGTGAGCACATCCAGTAACCGGATGATGGAGGTGAATGTCCAGGGCGCGGAAAATGTCGCGCGGGCAGCTCTCGAATCCGGTGTAGAGCGCCTCGTTCACACCTCGTCGACCGCCGCTATTGGCTGGCCTGCCCGTGGCCAGGTTGCTAACGAAGAGTTCGAGTTCAACGGCCGCGGGGAGAACACCTATCAGATGAGCAAGCATCTCGGCGAGCGAGCCGTGCTTGGGCTCGTGAAGGAGGGATTGGACGCGGTGGTGCTCAACCCGTCGCTGGTGATCGCTCCGCGCAGCAAGGGCCTTGCCAGAGCCTTCGCGCTCTCGAAAGCGGGCAGGCTGTGGGCGTTTCCCAGCGGGGGCATCGGAGTGGCGGCAGCCCGCGACTTCATCGACGCCGAGATCAAGGCCATGGAACGGGGCCGGACGGGTGAGCGCTACATCGTCAATACCGTCAACCTCAGCTATCGAGAGCTGCTGACCAAGGTCGCGCAAGTCGTAGGCGGGCAGCGGCCGCGGATTCGAATTCCCAATTGGGTGATGCTCCTCGTCGCTCGTGTGGACGCCTTGTACATCTCGCGCGTGCTGCACGACCTAGACAAGGCGGCCACCACCGAGCAAGAGGCCGCGGCCTTGGCTCGAACGTCCTACTACGACCAATCAAAGGCGGTGCGGGAGCTGGGCATCGCTCAATCCTCCATCGATGACGCGCTGCGGGAGCTCTGCGACTGGGCTGAGGAATACGACTACGGCTACCTGCCCCCGGTAATCGAAACCAGCCTGCGTGATGCCGCCCCGGCCAGAATCGACAGCCTGGCGCTCGCCGCGAGCGAGCCGTCGGGCCGCTGACGGAGTTTCCGGCGCGTGCGGCTGGGGTTGTGCGTCATCCCGGCGCAATGGGAGGAGCTACCTGCGCCGCTGGGGCCCCGGCTTGGTGAGATGGTCGAGCTTGCCGAGAGTGCGGGCTTCGAGTCGCTGTGGACCACCGACCACCTCATGGCCACGTTCCCGCCATTCGAGCGGCCGGTACCCGAGGCGTACACGATGCTGAGCTACATGGCTGCGCACTCCTCTCAGGCGCGTCTTGGCGTGCTGGTGAGCGCGGTGACCTTCCGCTATCCCACTCTTCTGGTGAAACAGGTCACCACGCTTGACGTGCTCACTGGGGGTCGAGCCTGGCTGGGCATCGGCGCGGCCTGGTTCGAGCCAGAACACGAGGCGCTCGGCATACCCTTCCCGCCCCTCCGCGAACGGCAAGAGCGGCTCGAGGAAGCCCTCCAGATTGCCCTCCAGATGTGGGGTGACGACGAGGGGCCGTTCGAAGGGAAGCACTACCAGCTGGAGAGCACGGTCAACAGCCCGCAGGCGGCAGCCCGGCCGCGGCCCCCGATCGTGGTCGGCGGCAACGGTGCAAGAACGCTGAGGCTGGTGGCGCAGTATGCGGATGCCTGCAACTTCTTCATGGCCGGCCCGGCCACGGTATCAGAAAGGCTGGATGTGCTGCGGGAGCAGTGCTGCGAAGTCGGCCGTCCCTACGACGACCTCGAGCGGACGGTTGGCATCCCGATCGACGTCGGCCAGGGCGGCGCTGACGTGAGTCGTGTCATTGACACGCTGGGTGAGTACGCCGACGTTGGCGTGCAGACGGTGCTGGCTATCGTCACCGAGGCGGAACGCCTGTGGCCGCTCGAGATTGTGGGCGCAAAGGTCATCCCGGCGGTGGCGAGCCTCTAGATGTCCTCCGGCTGGGCGACCATGGTGCCCCCTGAGCCAGCTACGAGTATGGCGGCCAAAGCGGGCCGCCCGCTTACGGCAAGGCGCGGCCCCGCTGCGCGTGTGCCCGCGGTCGTCTATGCCAGCTTCCTGCTGCGCTGTGCCCAAGCATCCGTCACCGTCATGCTTGGGCTCTACCTGGCGCAGCTCCAAAGCCATGGTGCGCCCGTCTCGGCCAGCCTGGGCGGCGTGCTGCTGAGCAGCACGTTCGCAGTCGAGTTCGCGCTGGCGCCGGTGTTGGGAACGCTCAGCGATCGGTTCGGGCGCAAGCCAATCATCCTGGTGGGTCCCATCATCGGGATGCTTGCCGCGCAGGTCTACGCCCTCTCCGGCGAGTACCCTGCGCTGTTCCTGGGGCGCGCCCTCGAGGGCCTCTCCGCGGCGGCGCTGACGCCCGCCACGCTGGGCTTGCTCGCTGACTACACCAGCCACGAGAAGACCGGATATCGAGGCCGCACGATGGCCTATTTCGAGATCGCACTGCTGGTGGGCATCGGCGCCGGCTCGGCATTAGGCGGCGTCATCTGGCAAGCGCTGGACGTCAACTCGTTCCGCGTGGCGGGCGCGTTGTACCTGGCCAGCGCCCTGGTCATCTGGCTGTGGGTCTCGCAGGCGAATCAGGTGCGCCGGCCGTCGCCCATCACTCCGAGCCAGTACCTCAAAATTGTGCGCCGCCCGGCTGTTCTCACGTTGGCCCCCGCCTGGCTTTGTATCACGGCGGCCAACGGTCTGTGGGCCAATAACCTCGTGCTTCAGCTTGCCGGGCCGCCCCGGCCGGGGCAGCTCCTGGCTGGGTTATCTGGCTCACAGGTCAGCCTTGGCCTGAGTCTGGTCTCCCTGAGCATCTTTGCCGGCACGCTTACCTGGGGCAGCTTGTTTGCGCGGATTCCGTCCAAGCCGTCTATCATGCTCATCTCCCTTGTCGGCTGGCTTGCGGCCGAGCTGGGCATCGTCGCGCTCAATCATTGGGGCGCCGTGAACCGCGCCGGTACGCTCGCCCTGGGCTTGGTGGTCATGCTGGCGCTTGCGGTCCTTAGCGGCTTCACTCCTGCCGCCCTGGCTCACATGGCCGATATCACCGAGGCTCTTCCGGCCGACCGAGGCGCGGTCATGGCCATCTACTCGGTCCTGCTGGGTGTCGGCCAGGTAGCCGGCGGCGCCTTGGGCGGCCCCATCGCATATGTGTGGGGCCTCGACGGCATGGCCTTGCTGAGCCTGCCGCTGATTGGAGTTGCATTCGTCAGCGCCAGCGTCTTGAAGTCTCGGGAACTGGGCCGATGACGTACGACCATGGCGGTTTTTTCGCCAACCAGCGAGTGCTGATCACTGGTATATCGGGGTTTGTCGGGCAGCACCTCGCCCAGAGACTCGCGTCGTATGGAGCCGAGGTGTACGGCATCGCTCGCACGGCGCACGGCCCGCACATGTTCTCGGCAGACGTAAGCGATTTCGCGGCGGTTGACCTCGTGATTAAGGAGTGCGGAATCACGCTTTGCTATCACCTCGCCGCGCGGGCTCTCGTGGAGATCGGGCAGAACGCCCCACACGCAGCTTTGAGCACCAACATCAACGGGACGCTGAATGTCCTCGAAAGCTGCCGCGTCAACCAGGTGTCGAAAGTCGTGGTCGCATCCACGGCTCACGTCTATGGCGACTATCCACCGCCGTTCATCGAGGCCATGACTCCCATCCCAACCCGGCCTTACGAGACCTCGAAGGCCTGCGCAGACTTGATTGCCCAGACCTACGCCGCGACGTATGACCTGCCGGTCCTGATTCCGAGAATCGTGAATATCTACGGCCCCGGTGACCGCAACTTCAGCCGGCTGGTGCCCCGAATCATGCGCAGCCTGATCTCGGGAAATCCGATGAAGATGTGGGGTGGTGCCGCCGTGCGGGACTTCCTCTTTATCGACGACGCCATCGACGCGTACGTGCAGCTTGGGGTGTGCGATTCGGCGAGGCTCGACTCGAACCGTGTCTTCAACTTTGGAGCCGGCAATCTCATCTCGGTTAACGACCTGCTCGCCCGGGTCGGGTCGCTGGCCGGCCGGCCGGTGCCCGTCGAACGCGTACCGGACGAACGTACGCGCGAGATCCAAACCCAGTACGTCTCATGGGAAAAGGCGCGTCAGGTATTGGAGTGGCATCCCCGCGTCACCCTCGACGAGGGGCTGATGCGAACCATCGAGTGGTACAGCAACGCCGGCAATTGGCAGGTCGAGCCCAAAACCGAGGAAACTGCTGGCCGGGTCTTGCTGCCCATCTGGCCCGATCCTGCCGTGGTGACTCGCAGAGGGGTGTAACGCCATGTCCTTTCAGGTTGCGCAGGTTGATCAGGTTTCGGGCATCTCGCCCGAGACGTTCACCCGGGAATACCTGCAGAAGGGCCGGCCTGTGCTGGTGAAGGGTGGGATCTGCAGCGAATGGCCTGCCTACGAGAAGTGGGACTTTGAGTATTTCAAGCGGGTGGCCGGGAACATCACCGTCGGGCTCATCGCCAATGCCAAACCCGGATCGCGGGACTGGGCCGGCGTCTCTGCTCCCGTCCAGCACATGAAGCTTCGAGAATACCTGGACCTCATCTGCGCACAGCCGACCCGGCTTCAGCTTTTCGCTCTCAACGTCGTCAAGCGCGCCCGCATGCTGTGCGACGATTTCGACTTTCCCGACCATCTGATGCCGTTCAACAAGAACACCGCTTACATGTTCTTCGGTGGGGCGGGGACCGTCGTCAACCTGCATTTCGATCCGGACATGAACAACCTCCTCCAAACGCAGTTCGGCGGCCGCAAGAGAGTCCTGCTATTCAGTCCGGCGGAATCCACGAAGCTCTACAAGCTCCCGCTGCTGCCGCAAAGCCCCATTGATCCCCGAGCTCCTGACTTCGTGAAGTACCCCCGGGCAAAGGCAGCTCGCGCCTATGAGGTTTATACCGACCATGGCGATGCGCTGTTTATCCCCTCGGGGTGGTGGCACTACATGGAGTATCCCGAGCCGAGCTGTGCGCTGACGCTTCGCTCGGCGTCGCCGTTCAAGGGCGACCAGATCCGCGGGTTTTACAACGTGGTGGCGCAGTTCGTGATCGATCGCTTCCTGCACAGGCTGTTCGGCCTGGCCTGGTTCCAGCGCCAGGAGCAGATCGCCATCAAGCGCGCTCGCAGCAGCGCGCCGGCGAAGGCATGAGCGTCCAGGCGCCTCCCAAGCGGCCAGCGCCGGACACGGCCCGCGCGCCACTTCCCGATGGCCCGCGAGGAGGGCTCCGGCGGCTGGCGGAGTTTCGACGGGACCGGCTCCGGTTCCTGGAGCGCTGCGCGCGAGAATGGGGCGACTTCGTGCCCATTCGAAGCGCGAGGCGGTTGTGGATCGTCATCAATCATCCGTCCTTAATCGAGGAATTATTCGTCACCCAGAACAGGGCCATGCGCAAGCCCAAGGCCTTGGGGCTCGCCGAAATGGTCCTGGGTGAGGGCGTGCTTTTGAGTGAAGGCGAGCTGTGGCACCGCCAGCGGCGAACCATGCAGCCCGCCTTTCATCAACAGCACATCGAGGCCTGCGTTGCTGAGATGGCTGGCGCCACCGAGCGCATGCTGCGGCGCTGGCGCGATGGGCAGAGACTGGACATCCGCGCGGAAAGCGGACGGCTGATGCTCGAGATCGTAGCCAAGGCGCTGTTCGGCGCGGACGTCAGTGCGGACGCCGAACAGCTCGAATCCGAGTTCGCGGCGATCGCCGCCATTTTTTCCGAGCGCATGAACTGGCCGCCGATGGCTTTCTTGTCGCGCCTGCCCACACCGAAGAACCGGCTGGTGCTTCGGGCCGTAGCGCACCTCGATGAGGTCATCGACCGCATCGTCCGCGGCCGGCAGGATAGCGGCCCAGAGCACAGGGATCTGCTGTCGATCCTCCTGGCTGCCAAAGCAGAACAGGGCAGCCCTATTACCGGCAAGCTCCTTCGCGACGAGATAGCGACAATGCTGGTTGCCGGGCACGAGTCATCGGCGGACGCTTTAGGCTGGACCGTTTATCTTCTCGCCCAACACCCGGAAGCCGAGACGCGCATCAAGGCCGAGGCGAAGACCGTGCTTGGAGGAAGGCCGGCGACAGCCGCCGATGTCCCGAAGCTGGACTACACCAACATGGTGGTCAAGGAATCACTGCGATTGTATCCGCCTGGTTGGGCCTTCGGACGGACGCTGGTTGAGAACTCGCAGCTCGGCGGTTTCGCGGTGCCCAAGGGCGCGTTCGTATTCGCCAGCCCGTGGGTTGTCCACCGCGACGCCCGCTGGTACGCTGACCCGCTGGCCTTTAAGCCGGAACGCTGGGCCTCCGACGAGAGCGCGCGGCTGCCGAAGTTCGCCTTCTTCCCGTTTGGGGGCGGACAGCGCATGTGCATTGGCCACGCGTTTGCCATCACCGAGCTTGCCGTGGTGCTGGCGACCATCGTGCCTCGTTTCCACTTGTCTCTGGTCCCCGATCACCCGGTTGTGCCCTTGCCTACCAATACGCTCCGGCCTCGCTACGGTATCCACGTCGTGGCGCAGTCGCGGGAAGCTAGGTGATCCTGTGCCGAAAGTGGACATGCCCTTGAAGCCGGTCAAAGAGGTGGACAGCATCTCCGCCGAGGAATTTCGCCGCGAGCACCTGCAGGCCTGCCAGCCTTTGGTTATTCGGGGCGCGCTCAGCCGCCAGTGGCCGGCCTACGAGAAATGGACCCCCGAGTACCTGAAGGCCGCCATAGGCGAGCTGGAGGTGCCGCTGTTCGACAACCATAACGTTGGCTTGGAGCCGATGTGCCCGGTCAGGCTGATGAAATTCTGCGAATACATCGACTTCATCGCAAAGGGGCCGACCGAACTGCACCTCTTCGCCTTGAACATCTACAAACACGCCCCGGCCCTCCTCCAGGACTTCCGGTACCCCCAACACCTGCTGCAGGGGTTCGTGAAGAAGGTCCCTACGCTGTTTGTCGGAGGCGCCGGCGCCGTCGTTCACCTGCATTACGACTTCGACTTTCCAAATTTGATCCACACCCAATTTCATGGCCGCAAGCGGGCGGTGCTGTTTGAACAGAGCAAGTCGAGCAAGCTTTACAAACTGCCGTTCACGGTGCAGAGCCCCGTCGACTTAGGACAGCCGGACCTGTCGAAATACCCCGCGGTTGAGGATCTCTCAGGACTGGTTGCCGTTATGGAGCACGGCGATACCCTGTTTATCCCGTCTGGGTGGTGGCATCACATGGAGTACCTCGATGCGGGCTACGCGCTCACTCTCCGCGCCCGCTCGCCTTATGCCCATCTCCAGATGCGTGCGATATACAACGCCGCCTGCATGTTCGGCTTTGACGTATGGATGCGGCGTGTGACTGGTCCGCGATGGTTCAGGTGGCAGGAGAAGGTGGCGATTCGACGGGCATCTCGGCAGCAAGCACCTGGCCGACGTAACTGTCGAACGAGATAAACGCCGGCAGTAGCTTGCCAATAGTCAGCACGGCGGACGGCCCGAGCTGTTTCAGCGCCGAGAAGCTGCCCAGTACCTCGGCTTGAGCTTGGCTCTTCGTTTTCCAGCTGCTGATGAATATGCCCGTATCGTCGCCACTTCGGATCATGGCGTACTCGACGAACCCCGGCCGGCTGCTGAAGACATTTGGGAGGGATCCCTCGGCGGCCCTGATCACTTCATCGGCTCGACTGGGCTTCACCTTAATGACCACCATGCGCTGAAAGGCCGGAGCCGCGGCCGAGGGTCGAAAAACCGCCGCTTCGTCGCCTGCGTAGTGCTGGCTGGATAACACGTTTGGCGCCAGTTCGCCCCCAACGGTTTGCTCCAGCGCAGCTGCGAACGCTCTCCGCTGCCCCTCGTTGTGCCAGGTGCCGTAGCAGGCCAGGAAACCAGGCCCAAGCTGCGTGACACGCCACTTCTGGAGCCCGTCCCCGTGTGCGTGCCGGAGGGCGGTCAGCGTTTCCATGCCCTGCTCGAAGTGCTCGGGCCGGACCTTGATAAAGCTCAACTGCACGCAGTTCACCGGGAGGCCACCTCCGCCTCAAGCCAATCCAGGATGCAGCCGGCCACGGCATCCGGTTGCTCCAGCGGGCCAAAGTGCCCGTGCGCCGACTTTGGCAACAGCACCGCCTTGGAATCCGGCAGATTGGTCCGCAAGTAGTCGTAACTGGCCAGGTATGGGGAACCATCGCCGTAGATCAGCAGGACGGGCGTCTGGATCCTGCGCACGTTCTCGAGCGTCAGCTGTCCCACGACTTCGTAGTCGCGCACCACGGTTGTCTCGTCGACTGTTCGAAGCACGGCCGCCGCATCCCGAGCATGGCCCCTCATTGGGCCCCACAGCTTCGGCAGCTGAGCCGTGGCTCGCAGCAGGTAGCCGATGTCGGAGCGGTGCTCCGGAGGCACGTGAAGGCCATACCCCTCCAGCAGCTCCGACCAATACTGCCAGCCCTCCCACTCGTCCCGCTTGCGCAATTGGGCGAGCGCCGGCAGCGATGCCTCGATGGCCACGATGCGCTCCGCTCGCTCGGGGTGCAGGAGGGCGAAGTTGAGGGCGATGTCGCCCCCGTAGCTGTGGCCGACGAGTACGCACCTCTCGATGTTGAGCTTGTCCAACAAGCCGCTAAGATCGTGCGCCATGTCTTCGGCCGTATACCCGGAGGGCGGCATGTCGCTGTAGCCGTGGCCGCGCAGGTCGTAGGTGATGGTTCGGAAGTGCTCGCGCAGCGCGGGGATGATGCCCAGATGCCACACCGCGAGATTGCCGCCAAGCCCGTGAAGCATCACCACGTCTTGACCCTCGCCAGATACGATGTAGTGCAGCTGGAGGCCGTTATCTAACCTAACTTTTGGCATTTCTGTTTCTGTGCGTCAGCTCTGATTCGATCAGTGCGGCAATGTCGTTGACGGTCTCGATGTCGAGGACGGGAACTTCCTCCGGGTCCAGCCTGAGGCCGAAGCGTTCCTCGATGAACACCAGAATCGAGACGACGAACAGCGAGTCGACGAGTCCGGCGTCGATCAGCGATCCATCGTCCGTGATGGACGCCGGGTCTACGACCCCCGCGCACTCCTGAAGGATGTGGTCGTGAATCGCCCCTCGAATCTCGTCAATTGAGGGAGTCTCCGAACCGAAAGGCTGGATCATCGGGCAGTGGCTGCCGACGCTGCCGGCAGCAAGCTTTGTTCGACGAGCTCCAACTGACCCGCTAGGAAGCGGGCCCTGCACTCGGCTCGTTCGATCTTGCCGCTCGACGTTTTGGGAATGCTTCCCCGCTGTATAAGCGCAATGCCGTGTACAGGCAGCTCGTGTTCGAGCGTTACCGCGCGCCGGATTGCGCTGAGGACCTCTTTCAGGTCCGGGTCGCGCCGTGTGTCCACTTCGGACACAACGACGAGCGCCTCCCCCTCGACCCCGTTGATGGAAAACGCCGCCGAGCTGTAGGGAGGGATGCTCGGGTGACATTCCGCCACGGTTACTTCGATGTCCTGGGGATAGTGGTTCCGGCCGTGAATGATGATGAGGTCTTTCAGCCGGCCAGTGATGAACAGCTGGTCATTGTGAATGAAGCCGAGATCCCCTGTGCGTAGGAACGGTCCGTCGCCGGTATCGGCCGTCCGCGCCTGGAACACCTCCACCGTCTCATTCGGCCGTTCCCAGTATCCCGCGGCGATGCTCGGCCCCGAGACCCACACTTCGCCAATGCGGTTGGGCGCGAGCTCGAGGTGGGTTTCCGGGTCCACGATGGCCATGCGCTGGCCGGGGATCCCCGCCCCGCAGCCGACCAGCAGCCGAGCGCCGTCCGTGGCGTCGGTCGAGGGCTCCACGATTCCGCGCTCCAGCGCCGATGCCCGCACTGCCACGACAACCGGCTCGGACCAGCGCGGGCCGCCGGTCACGTACAGCGTCGCTTCGGCCAGGCCATAGGCCGGAAAGAATGTCGAGCGGCGGAACCCGCAGCCCTCGAACGCCGCGACAAAGCGGTCCATCGTGGCTGGCCGTACCGGTTCCGAGCCGTTCAGCGCCACCTCCCAGCTGCTGAGATCCAGGTCTTGCTTCTGTTCCGGCGCGATCTTCTGCGCGCACAGGTCGTAGGCGAAATTGGGCGCCGCGCTGAAGCTGCCACGATAACGGCTGATGGCCTGCAGCCAGCGCACAGGTCGTTGGATGAAGGCGGCCGGCGGCATCAGGACCAGCCGCACTCCGCTCATCAGCGAGCCGAGGATGACACCCAGCCCCATGTCGTGAAAGGCCGGCAGCCAGGAAACGATGACCGAGGAGTCCGTGAGAGCGAACTCCTCATGGACCGCCTGCCAGTTCCGGATCAGGTTGTCGTGCGTGACCATAACGCCCTTGGGCGATCCGGTTGACCCGGAAGTGTATTGCAGGAGCGCCGGCGTGTCCCCGCTCACTCGCGCCAGCGGCGGCCGGCAAGGACCGCCTTCCAGGGTGTCGGACGCCAGCCACTCCAGCCGGGCCAGCGCGGACGACTCCTGGATCACGCGCTCCAATCGTGCAAGCAGCTGGCTCGTGGTCAGGGCGGCGGTGGCTCGAGCATCCGCCGCGATGCTGTCAATCCGCGGAGACGCCCGGTGCAGTCGCGGAGGATAGGCCGGAACGGCCGTCACGCCGGCGTACAAGCAGCCAAAGAAAGCGCTGATGAAGTCGAGGCCGGCAGGATAAACTAGCAGGGCACGCGCGATCCCCAGCTCGTGAAGCTGGCCTGCGATCAGGCGGGCGCGCCGATCGAGCTCATCATAAGTCAGGTTAAGCTCGCCGCCTTCGCCATCGGCCAGGAAGGTGTATGCGATCTCGTCGGCCTGGTCTTCTGCCCTCGATGCCAGGACGTCGACCAGCGTGGAAGCGGCTGGTGCAAGCAGGCTAGACAAGGCGGGTCAGGCAAGTTCTCATTCAGAACCCCGGGGCGCGGGAGCCACGCAACGGGTGCCCATTAGGCTAGTGCGCCTGCGCCCCCGTCACTAGGGGCGGATCACCTAATCGGGTCTGCAAGATTTCGCTAGTCGCGGTTTTGGAAGGCGCGCATGGCTCCGATCACCAGCACCGCGCTGCACAGGGCCAGCAGCAACAGGTCGGCCGCGGTTGTCAGTGGCTTCCTGAAAATCGTTACGCCGAGCTCGTCCGCAGCGTGCGCGGGGAAGGCGCTGTTGAGCAGAACAATGCGCCGCACCGCGTCCACCCCATAAGTAACGGGATTGAGCCGGGTCAGAGCTCCCAGCCAGCCATTCAGGCCGGCAAGCGGAAACAGCGCCCCGGAGAGAAAGAACATCGGCATGAGCAGGAAGTACACCAGCACCTGGAAGCCCTCCATCGTCTTCACGAACGCTGCCAGGACCAGGCCCGCCGAGCCCATGGCCAACGCAATAAGGAACATGACGGGCAGGAGCTCCAGGACCGTCAGCGGCGTCAGAGAGACGCCGGCGAAGGGCGCGAAAGCCAGCATGATCAGGCCGTGAAACATGGCCGTGGTGCTGCCGCCGAGCGCTTTGCCCAAAGCCACCGCCCAGCGTGGCACTGGCGCCACGAGCACTTCTTTGAGAAACCCAAACTCCCGGTCCCAGACCACGGACATGGCGGACATGATGGCCATGGTCAGCACGGCCATGACGACGATCCCCGGGAAGATGAACTGTAGGTACGTCAGCCCTTGAATCCCGTTGCCTGCGCCAAAGCGACGGAATGCCTCGGACAGGCCGGAGCCGAGCAGCACCAGGAAGAGCACGGGCTGGCCCAGGCTGCCGAGAACCCGGCTGCGATCTCGTACGAAACACGTGACGTCACGGCGCCATACCGTGTAGACGCCATTCAAGGCCGCCGAAGCCCCGAATGCCGCCAGCTCTCGACCGAGCCTGATTGAAGGGAATCCTGCCGCCACCGCCTACCTGCGCTGCACCGCGGCCACGACCGATCTCATGCCCTCCATCCCCGCGGCGCCGCCCTCACGGATGGCGCTGCCCGTGAGCGTGACGAACACATCCTCCAGCGTCGGCTGCTCGACACTAAGGCGGTTGATCCGGGCGCCAAGGCGGATCACGAGCTCGGGGACGAATGCCGGGCCGTCGTCCACTCTGATCCTCAAAATCCCGCCCTCGCACACAGGCACCAGCCCGAACCGCTCGCGAAGGCTGCGGGCCGCGCTGGCCGGGTCGGGTGTCTGCAGCGAGATGACGTCGGGTCCCGCCAGCCGCCTGAGCTGTTGGGGTGTGTCGATCGCCAGGATCTTGCCGTGATCGATGATCGCTACCCGGCCGCACTCCTCTGCTTCCTCGATGTAGTGGGTGGTCAGGAACAGCGTCACGCCTTCGCGGCGATGGAGCTCCAGCAGATACGCCCAAATATGCCGGCGGGTCTGCGGGTCCAGCCCAACGGTCGGTTCGTCGAGGAACAGCACTCGCGGGTGGTGCAGTAAACCGCGGGCCAGCTCTAGGCGGCGGCGCATCCCTCCCGAAAGCGTCCGGACGAGCTGGCGGCCGCGGTCTGCAAGTCCCACCACTTCCAACAGGCGTTCAGCGCGGGCTCGCCAGGCGCCACCGGGCACGTTGTACGCCCGGGCATGGAACTCGAGGTTTTCCAGGGCCGTGAGCCGTTCGTCGAGGGTTGGCTCCTGAAACACGAGGCCAATCGACCGGCGCACCTGCTGAGGTTCGCGCGCGACGTCGAAACCATTGATTACGACGCGCCCGGCAGTCGGTCTTAGCAGGGTGCAAAGAATGCTGATGGTCGTCGTCTTCCCTGCGCCGTTGGGGCCGAGGAAGGCAAAGAATTCGCCCTGTGCAACGTCGAACGAAATATCGTCGACGGCTGCCAGCTCGCCGAAGCGCCTGACGAGATGTTCGACGTGGATGCTGTTCACTGCTGCCTGCGGGCTACCCAGGCTAGCGCAGGTAGGGAAATCGTGCCAGGCGCATTTAGGCGGTAACGGTTGCCGAATTCGCTCTTATCCGCGCCTGGGCCAGTAGGTATTTTGGCCGATGCCCGCTTCGGCGGGCCTGTGTACGCTCCAGCCCGACATGCAGCAAGGCCTGGTGGACGTGCTGGACTCGATGTGGAACGCCCGGGACGTCGATGGCATGCTGGAGCTGTTCAGCGACGATGCCGTCGTGCGGGTGACTCCCCCGCTCCCGCTGGGGTTTCGCTCAACGTTTCGTGGCAAGCAGGCTGTCCGCAAAGCCCTGGAGAGGATCACCAAGGGCACTTCCATTCAGTCGTCCGGGTGTCAGTCCACGGGGCCAGTGATTACCTGGCGCTCAACTATCTCAAGCCGCGGCTGGGGCGGTTGGGGCCCTGCTCATATCGAGTTCGAAGCGCAGCTCGAGGCCGGCAAGATGGCTTCAGTGCTTGTCAGAAGAGGCCTCAAAGAGGCGCCCGTAGCTCCAGACGCCACCCAGCAGGCTGCGCCTGCAGCTTCTGAGCCGAGGCGGGCCGCCCCCCTCCGTACCGACCGCCTGCGGATTGGCTTCTTTTCGCACCATCGCGGCGGCGAGCAGATCGACGACTCGATGCTCGATGCGCGGCCGCTCGGTGGAACGGAGACCGCCGTCCTCAGGACGAGCCGCGCTCTACGGGACATGGGACATGAGGTGAGGCTCTACCAGGACCCCGAGGAGTTGAACCGGCTGAGCGGGTTGGACGTATTGGTCATCAAGCATCTGCCCTTGGTCTTCGACCGGCCTGTTGCCGCTCGAACGTATCTATGGTCGTCGGACGACATCGACGATCCGGCCTGGCAGCGAGCCTACGAGCCGGGCTACCGCGACCGGTTCGTCGCCTCGATGGACGGCATCTTCGCGCTATCCAAGTATCATGCCGGCCGGATCGCCTCCCTCGGCATTCCGGAGCAGAAGATCCTCGTGCTGAGATACGGCATCGATCCGGCGCTTTTCGATGACCTGGGGGAGCTCGATGAGGCCTCCCGCCCACCCCGCTGCGTGTACACCAGCACGCCCTTCCGCGGACTCTCAATCCTGCTGGACGCTTGGCCCTCCATCCGAGCGTGTGTCCCCGAAGCCACGCTCGAGGTGTTCTCTTCGATGAAGGTCTACTACGCATCGGCGGACAGCGCCGACAGCGATTACCAGGAGCTCTACGAGCGTGCCCGAAGCCTGCCCGGCGTGGCGTACGTCGGCGCCGTGCCGCAGCCGCGACTGGCCGCGGCTCTCAAAGGGTCGCGCTTGCTCCTGTATCCGAATGTGTTCCCCGAGACCTGCTGCATCGCGGCGCTGGAGGCCCAGGCCGCGGGCTGCGCCATCGTCAGCTCGGAGCTGGGCGCCCTTCCCGAGACGGCCCAAGGCAATCCGCTGCTGGCCGGGGATCCCACGAGCCAGAAGTACCAGGCGCAGTTCGTCGAAACAGCAATCGGACTCTTGACCGACGACGAGCGCTGGCGCCGTTTGTCAGGCCAGAACCGGGCCCGGATGCGGCATTACACCTGGGAAGCCGTTGCCCGCGACCTGATCGCGGCCGTCACCAGTTAGGCCGGCAGAGGTTCGGTTTCCAGCTGCTTGAGCCGGTCGAGGTGCATCTGTTCGTTCTGCAGATTCTCGAAATTTTGGCCCAACCGCTGGATGGCGGCCCGGTTAGTTCGGCCTTCGGCCAGATCGCGCATCATGCATTCGGTCGACCGGATGGCCACACCTCGATTGATGAACTCGCCTGAAGGCGATCTTGCCCACCATCCAGTTTCCTTGTACATGCGAGAGATCTCGCTGTAGAACTTCTCCAGCGGCAGCTTGGTCGGGAACGGCGAGTGAAAGAAGTCGAACATGCCGGGCTCGAGCGTGCGTAACGCTCGCTCTTTTAGAGCCCGTTCATAGTCAGGCGTGCCAGGGAGGGGTGTGAGGATGGTGAACTGGGGCACGTCAATTTGCAACTGCTGGTTGATCTCGATGGTCCTGTCAAAATCCTCCACATCCCATTCCGGGAAGACGATCTGGGCGCCCCAGATGCGCACGCCCAAGCTGTGGAGAATCTCAATGGCCCGGATGTTCTGCTCCGCGGTGCTGCCCTTATTGACGCGTTTGAGTTCCTTCGGGTCGAAGGACTCCAGGCCAATCAACGTCATGTCCAGGCCAGCCTCGGCCAGCTTCGCGAAGGTGGCCTGGTGCTTCGGGCGCTTCTCGACCGACCTCGGCCACACGTTATCGGCCCGAATTTGGGCCCAGTAGCGATGCTTCAGCTCGAGCCGGAGGATCTCGTCGACCATGTCATTCGTGCCGTCGATGTCGGAAAAAGCGAGATCGTCCACGAACAACACGTAACTGGGCGGCAGCGACGCCAGGTCGGCCACGGTACGGTCGGGGGACTGAACTTCGAATTCGCCGCGGTGATGCTGCCACACTGAGCAGAAGCTGCAGCGGTAGCGACAGCCGCGCGCGGTCTCGACGCTGTAGACCCGTGGGTAGTAGTAGAAGTAATAGCCATCACGAAATCGGGCTACTAGATCCCGCCGCGGCTGGGGGCGTTCGTTCATGGCCGGGGCGTTGTAGCGGAAACGCGGCGAGATCTTGAAGGGCTCGACGTTGCTGATGAATCGGCCGCTGCTGTCCTGGTACCAAATGCTGCGGACGTCCTCCAATGAACGCCGTGTGCCCCACGCCCGGACAACGTCCTGGAACGGCTCCTCGCCAGGCCCGCAGACAATGGCGGTCACTTCCGGTATGAACATGTCCTCGGGCCGCAGCCCAATGTGGTGGCCGCCGACAATAATCGGAACGTCGGGCCCGACCATGGCTCTGACATCCCTGACCAGCGCACGCACGATCCCCACGTCGGCGGTGTATTGGCAGGCGACGCCGACAAGGTCGGGCGCGCTCGCGGCGATCAGCTGGCGCCAGTCGCCCGGCTCAATCCGGTCGTCGTGAATGCGAACCTCCCTGACCATGTCCGTGACCGCGCCGGCGACGAATTCCAGGCCCAATGGCTCGGTTTGCGCGAGACCGTGGAAGCCGGCATAGTAGCCGTTCATCGGCTCGATCAGGAGGACGCTGTCCAAACAGGGAGCCTGCTTTTGACTCTGGATGATCGGCAGTGAGACGGCGGCCACGGATGCCGGGCAAGGTAGCATGAGCCTTCGGAGATCCGAAGCGCCAGCGCCTCTATTTCTATTCTTCCGGCTCTGACGCCGTTATGGGTGAAATCCGAAGTCCCCAACCGGGCGCCACTGACGTTAGAACGTTCGTCGAATAATTCCCGAGGAGCGTCTCTGACCGATGAAGCGTCTGGCCCTGGTTCTAAGCCTGCTCGCAAGCCTTTTGCTCGCCCATCCAGCCTTCGCTGAGGCGGCGCCCTGTCAGTTCATCCTCGGCTTCAAGACGCTGCATGACCTCGATCCGGCGGACATTGGCGAGTGCCTGGACAATCAAGCCTTCGCCGAGAATGGGGATGCCCTTCAGCACACCACGATGGGGCTCATGGCCTGGCGGAAGGCCGACAACTGGACGGCCTTCACCAACGGCTACTGGACCTGGATCAACGGCCCGCAGGGCCTGGCCAGGCGCCTCAACACGGACCGGTTCTCGTGGGAACAGGATGGCCCAGCGGCGGCTCGGAGCGGCGAGTACGTCGCGCGGATGCTGGCCATCAGCAACGATCTCGCGGGCGCCGCCTCCCAGATAGGCAAGCTCATTGCCAATCCCCAAATCGCAGACCCCGGCTGGTGGGCTCAGCTGACGCGGCTCCTGGACGTCTTTCATGCCGCCTACCAACAGGCGAGCCAGCTGACGCCCCCGCCGGCCTTGGCGGCGCTCCACCAGGAGGTTGTCGCCGCCCTCAAGCAGTACGACCTCGCGGCCACCGATTTCCTGATGGGCGCCCGCCAGCTGAATCTGGTGGTCATCCAACGGGCCGTGCAAGAGATGGACGCGGGCACAGCGCTACTCACCAAAGCCTCGGACAAACTGAAGGCCGCCGCGGGTTCCTAGGGCCTTTCGCCGTTGTCGCGCCGGAGGCCAGGAGCTACGCTGTGGCCGGGCAAATGATCGAGAAGCGCGAGGCCAGCCCGCCGCGCGAGGGCGCACGCGACCTGATCCGCCGCTACCGCTGTCTGCGTGTGCTGGCTTTGGCTCAGCCGCTGCACGACGTGGAGCTGGCGGCCGAACGGCAGGTTGAGGCCGGGATAACCCGTTCCCTGGAATGGACCCCCTCCGCCGCTGCGCAGGAGGCTCGCCGGTGGGTCCTCTTCCGCCGCGAGATGCTCCTGCACGAAGTGCTGCTGAGCCAGATGCCCGCCGATGTCCTGGCGGAAATCGTGGATGCCGTCAGCTTGCCAGGCCCTATCGCGCAGGCCGGCGGAATCTACTTGAGCGTCCACTACAGCCTTTACTCCACACTGCTGTGGCTTCGCCTGGCGCGCGAAGCAGTGTCGGGCCGTTCGGCTCCATTGACGATGGTGTTCGACTCCGGCGCCGATGCTCGCTGGCGTTTTTCGGGAAACCGTCCACTCGAGTTGGAGCGTGCGGGCCTCATCGACGGCCGAGCGGCGCACCTGACCGACGTGCGGGCGGAGGGCTGGCTGGCCGTGCTGCGCACCCTTGCGCGCAGGCTGCAGGATGGTGAGAGCGTGCTGCTCATGTGCGACGCCGCCGAAGCGGCATCCTCGAAACGGCGGCTGAACGTGCGCCTTGGCAAAGGCCATCTTCGGTTGCCGTTCGGCCCGGCCGCTCTGGCGGCGAAAGCTCGGGCCCAAGTGATCCCCGTGTGGATTCGTCCGGATGCCGATGGCTACGCCATTGAAGCCGGCCCTCGCTTTGGCGCAGACAGCGGGGAGGACGCGGCCCAGTGGCTGGTCGATTCCACAGTCGGGGCACAGCCCAGTCTGTGGGAGGGCTGGCTGCGGTTTATGGCCCTTGTCGCGTGACCGCGGCTCTGGCTCTCTGCACGTCGCTCCGCCGTGACAGCGCCGCCGGCTGGCTGCCGAGCGTCTGAAACAGCAGCACCCCGAAAGAGAACAGCGCCTCCCCGGCGTTTACATTGCAGTGGCCGTATCTCGAAACCGAGAACTGGGTGAGGTTGGCCTTGGTCCCGGTGGCGGCGACTTTGTTCGCATACAGCGGCTCGTGCCAGATCGGGATGATCGGATCCTCGGTTGTGTGCAGCGTGACTAACGGGCGCAGGAGAACGCCCGAGGTCTGGTAGCGGCGCACCGTAGCCAGGGCGCGCGGATCGGCGGTAAAGCGCTGCACATTGGCGTTTAGCCTCGCATCGTCGTTCGATCCCGAGTACACCACGCCGCGGTTGCTGTAGGCGTTGCCTCCCAGCTTCTGGGCGGCGTCGTTGGTGGAGAAAGCGCTGTACCACAGCACGTGCTCGATGGTGGTCTCCACCGTGCTCGGGTCCGCCGGATCGGTTGGCGCGCGGGAAACCTTGATCAGTTGGGCGGCGTTGCCTGGGTTGGCAGCCACAGCGGCCCTGATCTTCGGCACGTACTTGCTGAACCAGTTGGTCATCACCTCGGCTGGGATGTTCGATGGATCCCCGGGGATGACATTCGGGAAGAAGTAGTCGAACAGCACGCGGAAGTCGCCGATGTACTTCAGCTGCGCCAGAAAGTCGCCGATCGGGCCGCAGGCGGCGACTCCGCCGTTGAACAGCTCGGGATGCTGCTCGATCAGCAGCGTCGTGATCAGCCCGCCCTCAGATCCGCCAAGCATGTATGAATGGCCAACACCTCGGGCTTGGACGGCAGGAAGATTCCGGTAGGCGATCACCAGTTCCTGCACATCCTGAACGCCTTCGAGGATAGCCAGGCCGTTCTGGCGATAACTGGTCGTGGCGAAGGCGAAACCGACCTGCTGCACGATCTGCGGGATCTCGAGGTCGGCGGCGCTGAGGTTGTAGAACCCGAGCGGCTGCGTCACGTCCACATAGCCATGCCCCCAAAACACGACGTCCCCATTCCAGTCGCTGGAGGGAATGCAGAACATGGACATCGCGCCATGTGGAAGTGTGCCCGTCGTGCATGTGCCAGGCACGGCCATGCGCGAGGCGGCCGGAGACCCCGCTAAAACGCCGGCGGGCGCCAGGAACTGCGGACCCAGCAGCAGGACCGCAAGGCACGCGCCGAGGGCGTGCCGCGTATGTCTTAGAACCACGCGAAGTCGCAGCGTACTCGGTTGCCGCGCTACCAAACAAGCGGCTTATCGGTGGGACAAGTACGTCCCGAATTGCTCATTCCCGCTGTGGAGTCGTGCAGCCAAAACGTCATCTTTCTCCGTTGTCGGCTTGCGTGGTTTGGAATAACACAACCATGCAATGCGTCGGCCGCGAGCCCTCTGCCTCATACCACTATCGCTGGTGATGCTCGCCACCTGCGGCGTGCCCCAATCAGGCCCTGCCGAGAGGACGATCACGGTTCAGCGCGACAACATCGATGCGTCGATCGCGACCACCGGAACGGTCACCCCGGCGGCTCAAGCGCGTCTCAACTTCCGGGTGAACGGAGTGCTGAGCCAGTACAGCGTGCCGGTCGGCGCCCGCGTCACGGCTGGCCAGGAGCTGGCGACGCTGGACGCGCCGGAGCTGGATGCCGCGGTAGCGGTGGCCGAAGCCAACCTCAGCGACGCGCGGGCGGCGCTGAAGGCCGCCAGGGCCAAGCTCGATCTCATGCAAACCGGCCCTCGTGCAGAGAGCGTGGCACAGGCCCGTGCCGATCTCATGGCTGCGCAAGCCAGACTGGCCGCGCGACTGCGGCAGGGGCGGGTTGAGGAAGTGGCTTCCAGGCAGGCGGCCCTGGACGCGGCCAACGCGAAGCTCGAGGCCATGCAGCGAGGAGGACGCTCCGAAGACATCGCTCAGGCCCAAGCCGCGCTGGACCAGGCCCGCGCCAAGCTGCAGGCGCTTCAGAACGGCCCTCGTCCAGAGCAGGTGGCCATCTACCGTACACAGGTCGAGCAAGCCAGGAACGCCCTGCTCGCCGCGCAGCTGAACCGCGACGCTATCTGCGGCATGGGCAAAGGCGGGCCGTGCGACGCCGCCAATGCCCAGGTCTATGCCGCGCAGAACGGGGTTGACCTGGCCAACCAGCAAATGCGGTTGAACACCGCGCCGCCCACAGCGAGCGACCTCATGCAGGCCCAGGCAGCGGTTACCTCAGCCGCGCAGGCGCTCGAGAGGGCCAAGGTCCCTTACACCGCTGAGGACATCCAGCAGCAGCGCGACGCAGTGATCCAAGCCCAGAAGGCCGTCGATCTTGCATCCAGGCCAAATACGCAGCCGGACATCGATGAAGCCGCGGCGGCCGTCGAGTCGGCTGAAGCAGCGCTTGGGATCGCGCAGAGCCCCTTCGTTCCCCAGGAGATCGAGCAGGCCGAGGCGGCAGTGCAGCAGGCCGAAGCGGGCGTCCAACTGCGTGAGGCGCAGCTCCGAACCGCCAAGCTCAACCAGGGCTATCGGTCCCTCCGCGCGCCCTTCGATGGGGTGGTCTTATCCGAGCCAGGCAACCCCGGTGAAGCCGTCGGCCCGGGAGGCGTGCTCGCGGAACCGGCCGCCGCGAACGCGCCGGGTAACCCCGTGCCCAGCGCCGAACCCGTGCTCCTCCTGGCATCCGACCGCGGAGTTCAGATCAACGCCAATATCGACCAAATCGATATCGATCGGGTGAAGGTGGGTCAACGCGTAGAGGTAACGCTCGATGCCTTCCCCAACCGCAAGTTCACGGGCAAGGTGACGTTCGTGCCTGCCCAGGGGACGGCGGTGCAAAACGTCCAGCAATATGTGGTGTACATCGGCCTGGACGACGACGCACGCATTCTCAAGCCGGGTATGACGGCCAGCTGCGCCATTGTCGTCGACTCCAAGAGCGATGCGCTCACCGTGCCCACGGCAGCCATTCAGAATGTGGCCGGCCGGCCGGCGGTCCTGTTGAAGGCCCCGGATGGCGGCGTGCGCGAGCAGCCGGTCGAGACGGGCCTGGCCAACGCAACCACGACCGAGGTCGTGAGCGGCCTACAGCTCGGCGATACGGTCGTTCTGGGCCGGATTACGCCTCCGCCCGCTCCAGGCGGCTCGGGAACCGGCCGATAGATCCACCCGCCATCGCTGTCCGCGAGCTCCGCAAGGTCTACCGCCTGGGTGGCCAGGAGCTCGTTGCGCTCGACGGCGTCAGCTTCGAAGTCGAACGCGGGAGCTACATCGCCATCATGGGCCCGTCCGGGTCCGGCAAGTCGACGCTGATGAACATCATCGGCTGCCTGGATACGCCGACGAGTGGAACCTACCTGCTGGATGGCCGGGACGTGAGCGCCCTCAACGACGATCGGCTTGCGAAGGTGCGCAACCAGAAGATCGGCTTCGTCTTCCAAGCCTTCAATCTGCTGTCCAGGGCCACGGCGCTGGAGAATGTGGAGCTGCCGCTCATCTACAGCGGCGTCTCTCATCGGGCCGAGCGGGCCCGTGCGGCCCTGGAGATGGTGGGTTTGGCAAACCGAGCCAGGCACCGGCCCAACGAGCTCTCCGGGGGCCAGCAGCAGCGCGTGGCCATCGCCCGGGCGCTGGTGACGAATCCCGCCATCGTGCTTGCCGACGAGCCGACGGGCAACCTCGACTCGCGCGCCAGCCAGGACATCATGCGCATTCTCCGGACGTTGAATGAAGAGCGCGGCATCACGCTGGTGCTGGTCACGCACGATGAGAACGTGGCCGCGCACGCTCACCGGCTCATCCATATCCTCGACGGGCGCCTGACCTCGGATTCGAGCCGTCTCCAACCGGCGGCAGGACTGCTGCCGCTGGCGCTCCGGGCATGACGCCCATCGAAGCGCTGAGGATCGCGCTTCGGGGGCTACAAACAAACGCGCTGAGGACTGCGCTCACCGCCCTCGGCATCATCATCGGCATCAGTGCCGTCGTCATCATGGTGGCTCTGGGGAATGGAGCCGAGCGCTACATCAGGGATCAAATCGAGGTGCTCGGTTCAAACCTGCTGCTGGTGACGCCTGGAAATGTCAAACAAGGCGGCGTCAACCTCGGGCAGGGTGCGGCCGTCACGCTAACCCTGGATGACGCGCGGCTGGTGGCCCAACAGGCGCCGGCCGTCCGGGCCGTGTCGCCGGTGGTCAGCACGCGTGCGACCGCGAGCTACTTAAACCAGAACACCGTGACCAATATCATTGGCGCGCTGCCGGTGTTTCTGACGGTCCGGAACTTCGAGGTTGGCCAGGGACGCTTTATCCTGCCGAATGACGTCGATGGCGCCAGCAAAGTCGCGGTTCTTGGCGCCGGTGTGGCGGCCGATCTGTTCAACGGGGCCGCTGAGGGCATGATTGGGAAGACGGTCAAGCTCAACCAGCAAGCCTTCGAAGTGGTTGGCGTCCTGAAACCCAAGGGCGGAGCTGGCTTTCTGAATCAGGATGACCAGGTGATCATCCCCATCACCACAGCCCAGCGGCGCCTCTTCCGGAATCCGCTAGACAACATCAGCCAGATGGTGGTCCAGGCGGTGACCCAGGATCAAATGGATGAGGCCGCCATCCAGACCGCGGCCATCCTCCGGCTGCGCCACCATCTCCCGCCGTCGCGCCCCGACGATTTCACGATTCAGAGCCAGAACGACGTGTTGAACACTGCCTCATCCCTGGCCAAAGCCATGACCATCCTGCTGGGGGCGATCGCGTCGATCTCGTTGCTCGTCGGCGGCATCGGGATCATGAACATCATGCTGGTGTCGGTCACGGAGAGGACGCGCGAGATCGGCATTCGTCGGGCGGTTGGGGCGCAGCGCCGCGATATCTTGGCCCAGTTCGTGGTCGAGGCCGTTGTGCTCTGCGGCCTGGGCGGTGTCGGAGGGAGCCTGCTGGGGATCACCCTGGCGAAGCTGTTCGGCGGCCTCTCGGTGGCTGGCCTATCTTTGACGCCGATCGTGGATGCGAGCTCGGTCCTCATGGCCCTTGGCGTCAGCGTCGCCATTGGGCTGTTCTTTGGGATCTACCCCGCCCGTAGAGCCAGCAGACTGAACCCGATCGACGCCTTGCGCTATGAGTGAGCGAAGGCTGCCGGGTTACTCGCTCCGCAGCCGCGTCACCAGTTCGTGGCCCAGCTGCTCATCGCCCACGCCAGTTAGGCCCAGCAGTTCCTTGAGGTTGTCGGCCGAGAGGTCGTAGCCAATCTCACGGCAGGCGCCGAGCGGGTCGGCCAGGAGGCGCTGGAAGAAATCCGGGTCCGAGGCCGCGCGATCGAGGAGAGCCGGGAAGTCCAGTACGGCCGCTAGCGGGAGCTCGCCGAGCGCAGCGTGCGGGGCTTCGCCGCCTCCACCACTGGCACGATCTTCACCCCGATAGCCTCTTCCGGGCTGTACGCAATGTCGCCGACGGCGATCCACGGCAGGTCCTGCTTGGGGGCGTTGTCGTTGGAGTAGCCCAGGTAGAAACGGGCCGCCGGCATAGATCCGTCGGGCAACGTTTGCTCGAAGGTCGTCTCCATCCGGCTACCGTTGTTCATCAGCACTTCTAAGCGGAATTTCTTGGTCTCTGGCATGTCTTTCCTCCTCAAGGGGTGTGTTATTCGGCCGCGAAGGCGAACTCGGACCAGCTGACGTGGACCGTGCGCACCGCGCTCGGCAGCATAGTGAGGTAAGCCCTGTCGGGCGAGAGGTGGGCGCATGTGGGCGGGTTATCCGACTCGAGGACGTCCCATCCGAAGGTCGTGCCTCGGCCGAGCGCCTCCACACCGACGGCTGAAGGGTCGTTGCCGACCAGCACCAGGCAAGGAGCGTGCGTCGCGCCGGATCTGCGGATGGCGCAGACGCGGTGGTAGCCGTTGCGGAGATAGCAGCGGCCGCCCACCATGACGACCACCGCCCAAGGTGTCCCCGCACCGAAAGCAAGCTGCAGCACGTTCACGCCTCTGGCGGGGTCCCAGGCCAGCTCGGCGCCCACCACGCGCAGGTTCCGATCGCCCTTGATCCAGATCTCCTTCTCACGCCGCTCCATTTGCAGTGGCGGCGCATCCGGCGCCGCGGGCAGGCACAGGGCTATTGCGCTTTCCATGTCGAACGGCCCTCTGATGAGCGTGGCCAACCGATCGATCCGGTTGCTCTCGACGTGGAACTGAAAGCTCAACAGGGGGTCGATCTCGACCAGTTTGAAGGCCCAGTTGCTGCCACGAACCACCTCCCGGAAGCGGGGCATGCCCGCCACCTGGCTAAGGTGAGCTTGGAATTCCGGCGGCAGATCTCGCATATGCGGACGTCCTGCGTTCGAAGCCGGTTCGCCAAGCCTGCTTCGGGCCTCCTCCCACCTCGCAGCCAACTCTTCGATGGGCGCGTCGTGGAGCAGGCACCGCGTCTGCAAGTAGGAGATCGCCTGGTCGCGGTCCATGAAGCCAAGCAGCGACAGCGCGGGTATGGCCAATATCGGTCCTAAGAGGCTGGCGCGCCGAACTACTTCGGCGGCGCGAACGCGAGCAGCCCCGTTTCCCCTTCGGTGTAGACCAGGTTGTTGGCTTCGTCGTAGGCCACGGCATGGCTGGATTTGGTCGTGGGCACGTTGGTCATGAACTTGATTGGCGAGCCGCCGAAGATGCCCATCGCCGGCCCACGGTAAAAGCTGAACCCCGCCACGAAATAGCGGTCCGCTTTGGAGTTGTAGATGGCCACGTCGCTGCCGCCCATCTGATCGAACGTAGCCGTGACCTTGGAAGTCTTGAAGTCCCAAACGGCGGTGTGCTGCTTCAGACGGTTGTTGCAGCTCAGCAGCGCTTGCTGCAGCCCTGGGTTGATGGCCAGATCGGCCGGATTGCATTCGTCGACCACCCTGAACGAGTTGGCGACGGCATCCTTCTTGGGATCGATCTGGTGGATCACATTGTCCTGGTAGCCTGCCAGATAGAGCAGGCCGTCGGCTGAGTTGAACCTCGGATGCTCCAGGATCCCGCCGGGGATATCGATTCTCTTGATGATCTCGTTCTTGGTCGCGTCGATGACGGTCATAAACTGGTCGTCGCTGTTGACGACGTAGACCTTTTTGTCGGCGGAGTAGTACTCGACTTCGTTGGCCCGGTTCTTTCCACCGGTATTCATATCGGCGATGATCTGGTTGCGCTTCTGAGAGGACGGGTCTATGTCGATGACCGCGACGTGACTATTGGACAGCGCGGTGAACAGCTTGTTCACGTTCTTAGCGACCACCAGGCCGTTGGCCGGGCTGCCGGTGGCGATCGTGCTCACGTACTTGGCCGTCTTGCCCGATACGTCGAAGACGTCGATGCCATTCAACGTTCGGTCGGCCATGTAGAGCACCTTCGCCTGCGGATCCACTTCCAGGATGTCGGCCAGCAGCGGCCGGCCGTTCAGCGGGGGGATCTGGATCGTCGTCAGCTGCACCTTGCTGGTGTCGGCGGCAACCGCGGGCAGGGTGGTGGGCGTCGGCTTGGGCGCGGCGCTGACGGACGCCTGGGCAGGCGCTGTGGTTGGGGCAGCGCTAGGGGTTGCTGAGGGTTTCGGCGTCGCGGCTGGGGTGCCGCCGCAGGCGGCGAGGGTCAGGGTGGCGGTGATGACGTAAGCAAACGGTCGCTTCAGATTCATATCGCAGTCCACCCCGGATATTAGGAGGCGCACCACGCACCGGAATAGGTAGGCAGGGCCTAACAATTGGACCCGGATACACCCACCGAAATAGGTTGATCCGGCAAGCGGAAAAGGGGGTGACTCAGCGCTCCGGCGGAAGAATCATGCCGCCGGCCACCGTCTCGTTGGTAGCGGGATCCACCAGGATGAAGCTGCCGGTCGCCCGGTTGCGACGGTACTCGTCATACAGCAGCGGCGTGGTCGTACGAAGGCGTACCCGACCGACCTCGTTGAGCGCCAGCTCCCGCGCCTCGCCGTCGCGGTGCAGGGTATTGACGTCGAGGCGGTACCGCAATTCGACGACCAGCGCCGCGGCCCACCGTGTGGTGTGCTTTATGGCGTACTTCGCGCCTTCACGCAGCCCCGAGGTGCGCGTCAGCCAGCACACCATGGCCTCGACGTCCTGGCCCACCACTGGATGGTTATGCGGCCGGCACAGCATGTCTCCGCGTGATACGTCCAGGTCGTCGCTCAGCCTGATGGCGACAGACATCGGTGGGAAAGCCTCGGTCACCGGGCCGTCGACACCATCGATGACCTCGACGGTGGAGGTGAAGCCGGAGGGCAGCGCCATCACGTCGTCGCCAGGCTTGAAGGTGCCGCCGGCTACCTGGCCGGCATAGCCCCGGTAGTCGTGATGGGCGTGGGAGTTGGGCCGCAGCACGTACTGGACCGGGAATCGCGCATCGATGAGGTTGCGGTCGGACGCGATGTGCAGCTCCTCGAGGTGGTGCAGCAAGGAAGGCCCTTCATACCAGGGCATGTTGGCGGACCGGGTCACGACATTGTCCCCGTGCAGAGCCGAGACCGGGATGAACGCGAGGTCGTGGACCTCGAGTTTGGCGGCGAAATGGCGGAACTCGTCCTTGATGGCCTCGAACACATCCTCGCGGTAGCTCACCAGGTCCATCTTGTTGACACACAGCACGAGATGCGGCACGCCCAGCAGCGAGGCTATGACGGCGTGCCGGCGCGACTGTTCGAGCACGCCGTTTCGGGCGTCTACCAGGATCAATGCGAGGTCCGCGGTAGAAGCGCCCGTGACCATGTTCCGGGTGTACTGAATGTGGCCCGGCGTATCGGCGATGATGAATTTCCGCTTGGGCGTGGCGAAGTAGCGGTAGGCCACGTCGATGGTGATGCCCTGCTCGCGCTCGGCGCGGAGGCCATCGGTCAGCAGGGCCAGATTGGTGTAGTCGGCGCCCATGTCTCGGCTGGCCCGGTCCACCGCCTGGAGCTGATCCTCGAAGATCGTTTTCGTGTCATACAGCAGGCGGCCGATGAGCGTCGACTTGCCGTCGTCTACCGCTCCCGCGGTGCTGAAGCGCAGCAGCTCCACGGGCTAAAAGTAGCCCTCACGCTTGCGGTCTTCCATGCCCGCTTCGGAGATCCGGTCATCAGCTCGCGTGGCGCCCCGCTCGCTGACGCGGGCAGCGGCGGTCTCGGCCAGAACGTCCTCGATTGTCGTCGCGGCCGATTCGATGCAGGCGGTGCACGTAGCGTCACCGACGGTACGAAACCGGACGCCCGCCTCGAACGGTTCCTCGCCGGGCAGCAGCGAAATGAACGGCGAGACGGCCAGCAGCATGCCGTCGCGGCGGAAAACCTGGCGGCGGTGCGCGTAGTAGATCGAGGGCAGCTCGATCCGACTCGCCTGGATGTACTGCCACACGTCCAGCTCGGTCCAGTTTGACAGCGGGAAGACGCGGATGTGCTCGCCCCGGCGGTGACGGCCGTTGTAGAGGTTCCACAGCTCCGCCCGCTGGTTCTTGGGATCCCACTGGCCGAATTCGTCGCGGAAGCTGAAGACGCGCTCCTTGGCTCGCGCCTTCTCTTCATCGCGCCGGCCACCCCCCATAACGGCGTCGAAGTGGTGCTCGGCGATGGCGTCCAGCAGGGTGACCGTCTGCAGCCGGTTGCGTGAGGCGCGGGGGCCCTTTTCGTCGACGACACGGCCTTTGGCGATCGAGTTCTCGACGGAGGCGATGATCAGGCGTGCGCCCAACCGGGCGATCAGACGGTCACGGAACTCGATCACTTCGGGAAAGTTGTGGCCCGTGTCGACATGCATGACCGGGAAGGGAAGCTTGCATGGCTTGAACGCCTTGACCGCGAGGTGCAGCATGACTGCCGAGTCCTTCCCACCGGAGAACAGCAGCACGGGGCGTTCGAATTCAGCCGCCACCTCGCGCACGATGTGTACCGCCTCGCTCTCGAGCGCATCGAGGTGGCTGAGCTCGTACGTGCTGATGGCTGCCTCCCGGGACCTTTGTTGAGGAAATCTACACAATCCCGGTGCGAATGGCGGCAGGCTGGCGCCCGGGCCGGTTTCGCGGGACCTGTGGCGTCAGGCTCTTTTGCGGAAGAGCGGGACCTCGCCGTTGTCGTCGAGCACGGGCGCATAGACGTGCACGGGCGCCTCGGCCGAGCGCCGTTGCTGCGCAGGCTCTTGCCCGAAGCCGGTGGCGATGAGCGTGATGGTGAGCTCGTCCTTCAACCTGGGATCGATCACCGCGCCGGCGATGATGTTGGCTTCCGGATCGGCCAGGGCGTTGATGACCTCGGCCGCCTCGTGGAGCTCCCAGAGCGCCAGATCAGGCCCGCCGGTCACGCTGAACAGCACGCCCTTGGCGCCTCGCAGCTCGAGGTCCACGAGCGGGCACAGCACCGCCTCGCGGGCGGCTTCTGTGGCGCGGTGCTCGCCCGCGCCACGGCCAATGGCCATGATGGCCGACCCGGCGCCGGACATAATCGCCTTCACGTCGGCGAAGTCGAGGTTGACCAGGCCCGGCACTAGGATCAGGTCCGAAACGCCCTGAATACCCTGCCGCAGAACCTCGTCGGCAAGCCGGAACGCCTCCGCCAAGCCGGTGCCGTTGCCGGCCACGTCCAGCAGACGGTCGTTGGGGATCACGATCAGCGTGTCCACGTGAGCCTTGAGGTCCTCGATGCCCTGCGCAGCCACAGCCGCCCTGCGGGCGCCCTCGAAGCTGAATGGCTTGGTGACGATGCCTACCGTCAACGCGCCCGTGCCGCGTGCGATCTCGGCCACCACCGGCGCTGCTCCGGTGCCGCTGCCACCTCCCATGCCGGCAGTGATGAACACCATATCGGCGCCGCGCAGAGCTTCGTGGATCTCGTCACTGCTCTCTTCGGCTGCTCTGGCCCCCAGGACGGCATCGCCGCCCGTCCCCAGGCCTTTGGTCAGCTTCTCGCCGATGCGGATCTTCGTCGGCGCGGCCGTCAGCCGGAGCGCCTGCGCATCAGTGTTGACGGCGATGAAGTCGATGCCCTGCAGGCCGGCGTCGAGCATGTGGTTGATGGCATTACCGCCGCCGCCGCCACACCCGACGACCTTGATCTGGGCCAGGTCGTCGATCTGGGGCACCTCTTGTCTGTATGAGACAGGTTGCATCACAGAAGGATTGGACGACCGTACGGTGAAAAGACCGCGCCCGCCAACGTGCCTATCACCCATTTACTGGTGACTGATCGCCCTAGGCGGCTGCCGCCACGGCCTGTGCAGCCGCTTGGCGCCTGGCCCTGCGGATGGCGCCATGCCACCCCGAAAAACGCTAGGGGATCAGCAGCTTCGTGAGCTGGCTCATTCGCGGCAGGTCTGGCAAATGGGCCAGCGCGTCCAGCACGCGGCCGGCGCCGATCGCGCCCAGAACCGGCTCGACCAGAAGCCGGAACTTGCCCTCGAGCTGCTGATCGCTGAGCGGATTTTCCGCCGTGCCCGAGGCGTGCTCCACGTGTCGGTCGAGCACCCGGCCGTCGCGTGTGCGCACGCGCAGGAAGCACTCGTCCTTGTGGACGGCCGGGTCAACGTCGATCGATACCCGGCTGCGCAGCCGCTGCACGGCCGAGTCCTGCACCCGTGCATCCGTGTACTGCTCCGGGCCGGCGCCCCCGTCGATCAACGCCACGGCCGCGCTGTGAAAGACACTGAACTTCCCCTCCAGGCCGTCCCTCGGCTCGCGTTTGCCGGTCGCCGATCCCACCGCCGGGTTCACGCGCGCCTCAATCGCCTCGACGTCCTCCGGCTTGAGACCACCCTCGCGCAGCGCCAACACGCCGTCGAGGACGGGCTGCTGGACGATGCCGCAGGCATACGCCTTGAAGGCGGCGCGCCTCAGCTCCCAGCGACTGCCCAGGTCGCCCGTGAGGGCCTCGAAGTGCTGATCCGAGGGGAACAGCGTAAGCAGGCTGTTGTGGCCGGCTAGCGGGTCCCCTCCGCTGGTGAACCCCTGATGCGCGAGCAGCGCCGCCAGCACGCCGGACATTGCGCCGCGTCCGGCGTGGAAGGCCTTGGTCATGCTGCCGTGGACCTGGCCCAGGCCGCCGGCCGACGAGCAGGCGATGCCCATGGCCCAGACGAGGTGCTGGGCGTCCAGGCCGAGCAGCTTGCCCGCCGCCACCGCCGCCCCTACCGGGCCCATGATGGCCGTGACGTGGAAGTGGTGGTCGTACAACGTCTTGCCGGCCGCTAACGCGGCTCGCGCCGCGATCTCGAAACCGAGTGCGAACGCCAGCGTGAAGTCACGGCCGCCGGCGCCCTGCAGTTCGGCGATGGCCACCGCGGCCGGCATCACCGGCGCGTTGCCATGGAGGATCGTCACCTCGGGCATGTAGGAGTCGTCGAAATCCAGCACGTGCGCCAGGTGGCCATTGATCAGGGCGGCTGTGGCCACGTTGGCTTGGCGGCGCGTGCCCCAGATGCGCGCCTGCTCGTTACCGCCGAGCAGGTCCGTGACGGCCAGGTATTTGGCAAGTGACGGGTGGCCCACGCCGCCCAGCGACACGGCCAGGCAGTCGACGGCGCAGCGCCGCACCTGATGAACCACGTCGTCCGGCAGATCCTCGAAGCGCGTGGCGGCGACGAACTTGGCCACCCGCTCGGTGGCGTTCGGCCCGGCCATCAGCTGGCCAGGCCGGCGGCGTCCTTGCGCGCGGTATAGAGCTCGGGCGTCAGGCCGAACAGCCCCAGCCTGGCCAGATTGCCGAGCACATAACCATGCGCGCCGAGTTGCAGCAGCTTGGCGACGTCGCCCGCGAGCAGCGCCTGCCGCTCCTCGTCCGTGAATCGGTAGCCGGCCAGCGCCACCTCGGGATCGGTCTTCAGCCGCTCGCGAAATGCCGCGTCGCGGCGGGCTTCTTTACAAAGCTTGTGCACGAAGTAGACGCTCATCGCAATCCTCTAATCCCAGCGCCACACGCCGAAGGCATGGCCGCGATGCGCTTCGGGCTCCAGGAAGCTCGGCTTGCGGTCGCCGATGGCGCCCAGCATGGCTATCCAGTTCAGCAGCTCGCCGGCCACGTTGCCGGCGCGCGCCATCCGGTCCGAGGTCGCCTCGTTCAGCAGATCGTCGATCTTGGCCTGGCGTAGGTAGTCCATCACGGTGTCGGCCCACTTTTGATCGGGTGTGCCGTTCATCTGGCCATGCGGCGCCCGCAAGCCGCCGATGTCGTTCGAGAAGTCACCGCTGGCCAGCACTGCCACGCAGGTCCCTGCGGGCAGCGCCTCGACCGCCTTCCGCACCATTTGGCCGAGCGCGAAGCAGCGGCGTGCGGCCGGCAGAGGCGGAACGATTCCGTTGATGAACACAGGCACGATGGGGATGTCCATCTGCGGGCGCAGGAAGTGCAGCGGCACCATGATGGAGTGGTCGATGGTGAACTCCTGGTTCACCGCCAGATCGAAGCCCGCATCCAGCCCGGCCTTGTACAGGTGGGCCGCCATGCTCTCCTCGACCGGGACGACATAGTGCGGCATGGCCGGCGTGCCATCGTTCGGGCCCTCCGTCTGGTCGGTGACGCCGATGCACAGCGTCGGCAGGGGATTCAGGAAAAACGTGTTCAGGTGGTCGGAGTCGAAGACCAGCACGGCGTCCGGCTTGACCGCGTCGAGTGCCTGGGCGACCTCGCGGTAGAGCTGGGCCGGAACGCAGTCTGGGCCCTCCCGCTCCACTTGCGCCGGAAAGCCCGGCGAATGCGGTACGCCAAAGCCGGCCACGATCTCTCCCAATTCGGCGCCTCCTGAGGCTTGATCGCGGCCAGTTGTACCATGGCGCCACCATGCAGCCGAACGTCGTTGACGAGGCGCCCGGGCACGCCGGAGATGAAGTCCAGATCTTTGATGTGGCCGAGGGGCTGAAGAAGCGCGGCCACCTCAATCGCCGGGTCGACCTGGCAGGTCGTCGGGCCGTTACATCGCCGTCTTCCAGCATCCTCCGGGTCGTGGCGAGACGCATATCCACCAGGCGCTGCGACTTCGAGCGGCAGGACGGCCGGAACACGGTTCGGCTGCCCGAACGACTGGCTCGCTGGTACCAGCTCGATCAGTTGCACCAGAACGACTACGCGCTGATGCCCGATGGCAAGCCTTACCGCGTCAGGGTATCGCTGAAGCGTGACAAGTAGACTACTGACATGATCGACACGAAAGAGCAGCCGGCGGTCCACACGTCGGCGGTGACGACAACACCCATCAAGGTCAAGAAGCTCGGTCACGTCGTCTACACCGTCAGCGACATCGAGCGCAGCGTGAAATTCTGGACCGAGATCATGGGCTTCAAGGTGTCCGACCGCAACGAGCGCGGCATGGTATTCCTGCGCTGCCAGACGGATCACCACACCATCGGGCTGGCGCCCAAGGATCCCGACGCCAAGCTGCCCAACCAGAATGACCCCAAGGTGCTGGCTACCCAGCATTTCGCCATGGAGGTGAACAGCGTCGACGACCTGTTCCGGGCGCGCGAGTTCGTGAAATCGAAGGGCCTCGAGATTGTCGCTGAAGGCCGGCGTGGGCCTGGCTCGAACGTCGAAATCCACTTCCTGGACCCGGACGGCTACGACATCGAGCTGTACTGCGACATGGAGCAAGTGGGCTGGGACGGCCGCACGCGGCCGCCTGAGTTCTGGCGCCGCGCCAGCTCCCTGGAGGAAGCAGTCGCCAACCCTGCTCCCACTCAGTAGCCGCCAAGCGCCGCGCCGGAGCGGCTGGTAGCCGAATGACGCCGGTGATCCCCGAGCGGATGCGTGCCATGGTCGTCGAACGGCCCGGCCCGCCGGAGGTGCTGCAGCTGCAGGAGCTGCCCACCCCCCGACCGGGGCCGGGCGAAGCTCTGGTCGAGGTCCATACCGTCACTGTCAATCAATCGCTCGATATCGGCGTGCGCAGCGGCCGCTACGACAAGATCCCGCCGCTGCCGGTCATCCTCGGCTGCGATCCTTCGGGTGTCGTGGTTGAGCTGGGGCAGGGACTGACCGAGCCGGCCGTCGGCACGCGCGTGGCCATCAATGGCTTGCGCGACGGCGGCTACTGCGAGTACATCGCCGTGCCGGCGGAAAAGCTGGTGTCGATCCCCGACGGCGTGTCCTTCGCCGTGGCGTCGATCGTCACGCGCCATTTTCCGATGGCCTACCACCTGGCGCGCGAGGCGAGCCTTCAGCCCGGCGAGTGGCTGCTGGTCATGGGAGCTGCCGGCGGCTTGGGGAGCGCCGCCGTGCAGGTCGGCAAGATGCTTGGCGCGCGCGTCATCGCCGGAGCGGGCTCGAACGGTCGAGTCGCCCTGGCCCTCGACAAGGGCGCCGATTTCGGCGTGAACTACCGGGAAGCCGACCTCGAAACGGAGGTGCTCCGCATCACCAACGGACATGGCGTGGACGTGGCCTTCGAGAACAGCTCCGATCCAGTCCTCTGGCCGGCCGCCCAGCGCTGCCTGGCCGATAAGGGCCGGCTGATGACCGGCGGCGCCCACGCCGGTGGCCTGGTCATGCTGGACACGCGCATCTTGTACCACCGCCACCAGCGCGTCATCGGCACCGCGGGCGGCAGGCGCGAGGACGCCGAGGCGGCCCTGGCCGCGGCCGCTCGAGGCAAGCTGAAGGTCGATATCTTCAAGACCTTCCCCCTGGCCGAGCTGCCGCAAGCCCACGCGCTTGCGGAATCTGGGCAGGCGTTGGGCAAAGTCGTCATTCAAGTTCGCCCCCAGCTCGTGTAAGCTCATGCCCCATGGGGCAGGGCAACGGCATCCTCGAAGCTGCCGCGGCGCTCCGCCCTCTGCTCAGGGAGCGCCAGGAGGAGATCGATCGCGCGCGCTGCATCCCGCCTGACGTCGTCGATGGGTGCCGCGCCGCGGGCCTGTACCGTATGGTCGTGCCGCGCGAGCTGGGCGGCGCGCAAGTCGACCAGCAGACGTATATGCAAGCCGTCGAGCTCATCTCCGAGGGCGACGGCTCGGCGGGCTGGAACCTGGCCACGTGCGTAGCCAACGCCATGGCCACCCTCAGCATGCCGGATGAAGGCGTCCGGGAGGTCTTCGCCGAGGGCCCCGATGTTGTCTTTGGCGGCACCATTGCGTCCCGCGGCGGACAGGGCATTCCGGTCGATGGCGGGTACGTCGTCACAGGCCGGTGGCCGTTCGGCAGCGGCTGCGGGTACAGCCAGTGGCTGATGGGCAGCTTCGAGGTGCCCGGCGGCGATCGACCGCCGGTCCGGATGCGAGGCCTGTTCCGGGCCGGCGACTGCACGGTTATCGACAATTGGGACGTGACCGGCCTGCGCGGCACCGGCAGCCATGACTGGGCCGTCAACGAAGTGTTCGTCCCCAACAGACGCACAACGCCCTATCCGGGCGAACCCAACATCAACAAATGGAGCCGCTGGCCAGGCACCCTCTACCAGCTGCCAGGCATCGCCTTCCTCGCGGGCATCCACTTCAGCCCGGTGGCGACGGGCATCGCCCGTGCCGCCATCGACTCCCTCACCGAGCTGGCCGGCTCCAAGGTCCCGCTGCGCCAGGACAGCCTGCTGCTCGAGCAACCGCAGGTGCAGGAGTGGGTCGGGCGGGCGGAGGCGCTCCTCGGCTCAGGCCAGGCGTATCGCGCGGCGGCCGCGGCCGAGTTGTGGGCGACGGTAGATGCGCGCCGCCCGGTCACCATGGAGCAGATCGCGCGCTGCCGCCTGGCGGCCAACACGGCTTGCGACAACGCCGTGCAGGCGACGGACCTGATGTATCGCGCCGGCGGAACGACCTCGATCCAGTGGAACCACCGGCTGGCCCGCTGCTGGCGCGACGTGCACGCCGTCGCCCAGCACACGTCCCTCCTGCCCGAGTACTACATGCTGGCCGGACGGGCGCTGCTGGGGCTGGATCCTGGCCCTAAGCTGTCGGAGCCTGCTCTGAGGTAAAGCCTCAGCCAGCGTCGGCGGAGCGCACGCCAGCCAGGCGTCCAGGATGGCCTCGTGCTCGTTTTCCTCAACCCTGTTGAGCTGGATGAGCCTTGGCGACCGTCCCGCCGGCGAACTGTTTCTGCGCCGCCTCCGCGAAGCGCAGCAGCTGGGCGCGATAACCGTCCGCGCCCATGCCGCGCTGCATCGCGCGCGGGTCGTTGTAGCCGTGGGTCGAAAGCGGCGAAGCGCAGCGCGTAACCGCCGCCGAGGCAGAAATGCCGCAGGCGCCCAGACGCGCAGCGTTGACCTGGGGCTGAGTGGCCAGGAAGCTGGTCGCGTCGCGCAGGTCGGCCAACGCCGGCCGGCCGCCCTCGGGCGGCGTTCCGTCGGGCAGCCGTAGGTCGCCCACGAGCTCGAGTCCGTCGCCCTTGAAGGTCACCGCGACGGTTCTGGTCCAAGCGCGTCGTCCCGCAGTGGGTGGGCTTCAATGCTGAAGCTAGAACAGCTCCTTCGTGGCCAGCCTGGCGCCCTCCGCCAGCGCTTCGAGCTTGCTCCAGACCACTGATGGCACGACGTTGCCGCCGCTGGCGAACGTCCCGAACCCGCAGTCAGAGCCGGCGATGACATTCTCCGGGCCCACCAGTCGCGCCAGGCGAACGATACGCTCCGCCACCAGCTCCGGATGATCCACGTAATTCGTGCAGGAGTCGATCACCCCCGGGATGAGCGTCATGCCCTGCGGCAGCTTCACCTTTTCGAAGACGTGCCACTCATGCTCGTGTCGCGGATTGCTGGCTTCAATCGAGAGTGCGCCCACCTGAGCCTGAAGGAGCACGTCGATGATGGACCGCAGCGGAATGTCGAAATCGTGCGGACCCGGGTAGTTGCCCCAGCACACGTGCAGCCTGAGCTGGTCCTTGGGCAAGCCATCCGTCGCCCGGTTGATGGCTTCGATGTGCAGCTCCACTACACGGACGAACTCCTGCTCGCTCGCGTCCGAGAACTTCATGTGGCGCTCCATGGCCAGGTCTGGGGCGTCCAGCTGGACCGTCAGGCCGGCCTCCACGATGGCCCGATACTCCTCGCGCATGGCGTCCGCGATGGCGAACACGAACTCCCGATAGGTCGGGTAATACCCCTCGCCGAAGATCGTGGCGACGCAGCCGGGCGAGACCGACGTCATGAAGGCGTCGACGGGCTGCGAGCGGGCGATGGCCGCCTTGACGTTCTCGAGGTCGCGACGGATAAGCTCGGCCCCGGTGTAGCAGATGGGGCCGTCGCAGGCCGGGAAGTCGGGAAAGAGCTGCATAGCCCCCGAGGGGATGCCGAAGTCCGGATGGTGGCGGCGGTCCAGGTTGCCGCCGTGCAGGCCGACATGGTCGCCGCTGGCGAAAGCGCCTCGCGGGCCGGATCGCCCGAAACCGCTCAGCCGGTCCTTGGCGTAGGCATTGAAGGCGATGCGGCTCTGCTCCCCATCGCTCACGGCATCGATTCCGCATTCGACCTGCTTGCCCACGACCTCGAAGACCGCATCCCGGACCGCGGCCTCGAACTGGGCCTCGTCCACGGCTCTGCCTTCGTGGCGCTGGAGCACCAGGTCTCGGAGACGCTCGGGCCGCGGCAGGCTTCCCGTATGGGTGGTCAGGATGCGTCCCTCGCTGCGCTTCATGTCGTGCTACTGTACTCCGAGCCTTTCATCGGAGGAATCCATGCGCATCCTGGTGGGCACCATCGGGCAACCCATTTCTTCCGTGGTGTCGGTGCCATGAGGCGGCTCGCCGTCGCGCTCAGTCTGCTGCTGGCCGCCTGCGGCGGCACGGCGGCGCCGGCCTCGCCGGCGCCATCCGGCGCGGCGCCCAGCTTCACGAAGGCCAGCGCCGCGCCCTTAACGTCGCCCAAGCCCTCGGCGGGCGCCGCCGACCAGAAGCCCGCGGACGCCTCGCCCAGCAAGCTCGTGATGGCCTACGGCCAGCCCAACATCCACAACTCCATCCTCTGGATCGCCGTCGAGAAAGGCTTGTTCAAGAAGTACAGTGTCGATGCGCAGATGACGCAGGTCACCGGGCCGGCCATCACCCAGGGGCTCACCGCCAACGCGCTCGAGCTGGTCTTCAGCAGCGCCGCCTCGCCATTCATCGCCCATCTGGAGGGCGGCGATACCGTCCTGATCGGGTCGAACGTCAACCAGCCGCCGACGGATATCGTCGTGAATCCGAACAAGATCGCCAAGCCCGAGGATCGCACCCTCGGCCCCAATTCCGAGGCGCTGTTCGGCGCGGCCCTCCGCGTCCCCGCCGCGGCTTCCTGACCATGCCCCGCGTTGAGTTCGGTATTCACGCCGGCCCGCAGGACATCGAGCTGGACGAGCTGCGCAAGCTGTGGCGGTTTTGCGACGAGAAAGGGATCGACCTGATCACCACCTGGGATCATTTCTATGAATCCCCGCCGCGCGACGGGAATGGGCCGTGTTTCGAGGCCCTGGCCTGCCTGTCGGCCATGGCCGTGGAGACGAGCCGCAGCCGTATTGGCTGCCTGTGCTTCGGCATGGGCTACCGTAACCCGGCCATGCTGGCCAAGGCGATGACCACCATTGATCACCTCAGCCATGGCCGGCTCACGGTCGGACTCGGCGCCGGCTGGCACGTGCCCGAGCACGAGGGCTACGGGTTCCCGCTTCCGTCCATCAAAGACCGGATGGATCGCCTGGACGAGGGCGTGCAGGTCGTTCGGGCCATGTTCACGAATCCTCGCAGCAGCTTCGAGGGTGCCTTCTTTCGTCTCAAGGACGCAGCGAACATCCCGCCGCCGGTCCAGCCGCGCGTGCCGATCATCGTCGGCGGCACGGGCGAGCGCCGCAACTTCGCGATCGCGGCCCGCCTGGCCGACGGGTCGAACCAGGGCTACCTGACGCCCAAGGTCTACGGCCACAAGAACGAGGTTCTGGACCGCTGGTGTGAGACCTTCAACCGCGATCCCAAGAGCCTCGAGCGGAGCTGCCTGGTGCATTTCAACCTGACTTCGAAGGGCGAGGCCGCGCCGCGCGATGGCGCGATCTACGGCACGACGCAGCAGGTCATCGACCAGGTGGGCGCCTATGTCGAGGCCGGCGCGCAGCGCATCAGCGCCGCCATCCGCCCGCCGCTCGATTGGGACGCCATCGGCGCCTTCGTGCAAGAGGTCATCCCCGCCTTCCGGTAACATGCCCGCCATGAAAGGCAACAACCAAGCAAGGGCGGAGGACGTCGGCAACATCACCCTGCTGGAGCACGTGAACGTGCGCCAGCCGGACCAGCTCCTGGCGACGCTGTTCTACATTGTCGGGCTCGGCTTCACCCGCGACCCGTACATGACCGTGGGCCTCAACAATATGTGGGTCAACGTCGGCGATCAGCAGTTCCACCTGCCGACCGGCGAGCCGCAGGTGCTGCGGGGCCACACTGGCCTCGTGGTGCGCGACCTCAACGCGCTCAAAGAGCGGCTGAGCTCCGTCGAGAACCAGCTCCGGGGCACCAAATTCGCCTGGCAGGACAAAGGTGACTACGTCGACGTGACGTGTCCCTGGGGCAACCACTATAGGCTGTATGGCCCCGGCACGGCCGGCATGACCCTGGGCATGCCCTACGTGGAGTTCACTGTACCCGCGGGCGCCCCGGCCAGCATCCAGCGCTTCTATCAGCAGGTCTTTGGCGCGCCGGCCAGCTTGGAGAAGAACGGCAAGGGATCGGCGGCCGTCGTCGAAGTTGGCATCAACCAGCGGCTGATCTTTCGCGAGGGCAAGGACATCCCGGACTACGACGGCCACCACATCGCCGTCTACGTTTCCAACTTCTCCGGGCCGTACGAGTTCCTCGAGGAGCGCAAGCTCATCAGCGAGGGCATCCGCAACCACCAGTTCCGCTTCACCGATATCATCGATCCGGACACCGGCAAGACGGTCTTCTCCGTCGAGCATGAGGTACGGAGCACCCGCCACCCGTTGTACCGGCGGCCGCTGGTGAACAGGGAGCCAGAGAACCCGCCTATGATCATCCCGCCACGGATGCCTGCGCCCGCCTAGCTGCGACAACGCCTCAGCCTCGGAGGCGGCAAGTGCGCCTCCATTAGACAATGGAGTAATGGAAGCGGCGGGCGGCTTAGAGGCGGCGGCCATCGCCGTACCGGCCAATGACCGGGTGACGGTGGCGCCGCCGCCGGCGCTGGCGCTTTCCGAAGCGGCCCGGCGGCGCATCCAGGATCGCCTCGTGGCCGGCATCTTCGTCGCCTCGGGCGCCGCCGGGCTCATCTACCAGGTCGTCTGGTCCAGCCAGCTGGTGGTGGTGTTTGGGAACACTACAGAGGCCATCGGGACCATCGTCACCGCCTTCATGGCCGGTTTGGGCTTTGGCGGGCTCGCCGGCGGGATGATCGCGCCGCGCCTCCACAGCCCGCTGCGCTTCTACGGCATCACTGAGCTGGCGGTGGCCGGATCGGCGCTGCTGGTGTCCTTGGGCTTCCAGGCCATCGACGGCGCCTACCGTTCGGCGTTCGACACGATGTCGCCCGAGGCCGTCACGTTCGTTCGGCTGGCCCTGGCGCTGGCCACTGTGACGCCCGTGACCTTCCTCATGGGACTCACGCTGCCGCTGCTCACGCGCCACCTGGTGACCTCGCTGCGCGAAGCCGGCGCCTCCATCGGCGCGCTCTACGCCGCCAATACCCTGGGCGCGATGGCCGGCAGTATCATCTCCGGCTTCGTGCTCGTCGAGCTCCTCGGCCTTCAGGCCACCTCACGCGTGGCGGTCGCTCTGAACCTGCTGGCCGGGGGCGTGGCGCTGGGGCTCGCAGCCCGGCAAGTCTCGTGGACACCTCAGGCCGAAGAGGACGCGGCCGAGCAGGTCGCACCCGCGCTGAGTGACCGCATGCGGCTGGTGGTGTACGCCGCCAGCTTCGTGTCCGGTTTCGTGGCGCTGGCCCTGGAGGTCCTCTGGACGCGTTTGCTTGCCGAGGGTACCGGCTCGCATATCTACCACTTCGTGGCCATCCTGGCGGCCTTCCTGCTCGGCATCGCCGTGGGCGGCGCGATTTACCGCGGCACCAGCGACAATGCCCGGGACTCTCTGCGCACGCTCGGACTGCTGTTCCTCGGGGTCGCCGTGAGCACCGTTCTGACGGTGCCGCTGGCCACCATCGCCGAGGTGAACCATCTAGCCAAGGTGGTCATGCTGCTGCCGGCCACGATCTGCATGGGCTACGCCTTCCCGCTGTCCGGCCGGCTGGTGAGCCGCAGCGCCGCCCACACAGCGCGCGGTATCGGCCTCCTCTACGCCTGGAACACGATAGGGTCGATCCTCGGGACGCTCGCCGCCGCCTTCATCCTGACCAGTACCCTGGGCACGAACAATTCCATCCTGCTGCTGGCTGCAGCCGATGCCGCGGTCGCCCTGGCGCTGCTGGTGCTGGGCGCACCATCGCCAGTGCTGGTGTTTATGGCCGGCGTTGTTCTCGTTGTCCCTCCGCTGCTGGTCCTGTCTGGCTCACCCCTGGCCCTAACCGCGACACAGCGCAAGCTGGACAAGCAAGGCCTGCCCTATGTCCATGCCGAGGACCGCGTGACGACGGTGGACGCCGTCGGTGGCGAGATCGGCGACCGCAAGCTCTACGCCAGCGGCACCACCATGACTTCGATCGTCGTCGAGACCAAGCTCATGGCGTACCTGCCGAAGATCATGCGGCCCAACGCGCAGGATTTCCTGGCCGTGTGCTTCGGCATGGGCACGACGTTCCGCTCGGCGCTGCTTCAGGGCATGCGCACCGACGCGGTTGATCTGTCGCCCATGGTGCCGCGCATGATGCCAGTGTTCTACGAGGACGCCGGCACGTTCCTGAACAACCCGCTCAGCCGGGTGGTCATCGCCGACGGCCGCAATTACGTGCGACTCACGTCGCGCAAGTACGACATCATTATCACCGACCCGCCGCCGCCTATCCAGACGGCTGGAGCCGCCGTGCTGTACAGCCGCGAGTACTATGCCGATGCACATCGCGCGCTGCGGCCTGGCGGCCTGATGCAGCAGTGGCTCTACTTCGCGGATATCGATCTCGACCAGTTGCGCCAGCACATGCGCACCTTCCGCTCCGAGTTCCGCCACATGCTGGTCCTGATCCACACCGACGACGGGGCAATCTACATGATGGGCTCCGACGAGCCCATCAGCTGGGACGACGCCACCGCGTCGCGCATCCTCGACTCGCCTGTTGCCCGAGACGATATCGCCGGCGCGCCGGATGCCAACGCCCTGCCGGATGAGCCCTGGCCGGCCATCGTGGCTCATATGCGCTGGCTCCAGGATGAGGAGGTCGACCGCTTCGTGGGCGATGGTCCGCTCATCACCGACGATCGCCCATTCACCGAGTACTACGCGCTGCACCAGCTCCGCTTCCGGTCGAAGAAGGGCGAGCTGACGGGCGCCATGCTGCGCGAGCTGACCGCTCGCTAGCGAATCAGTGCGGCCCCGCCGGCTCCAGATCGCCGCAGGGGCCGCCGCCGGAGGCGTCCCGCAGCGTCACCTCGACGCCGTCGAAGCGATACAGCGGCTTGTAGAACCAGGACACCTCCTGTGCCGAGGGGCCCACGTAATGGCAGATGTACGAGCGCCGGAAGCGGCGTTCGCTGCGGTTCGGCTGGGAGCCGTGGATAACGTTACCGCCGAAGAATAGTACGTCGCCGGGATCGAGATCCACCGGCTCCTCGCGCAGGCCGCTGGGCACTGGGACGTACTCGCCTGCGAACGACACGCTGAGATCGGCGTCCTCCGGGCAGAACACCGGCAGTTTGTGGCTGCCGGGAACGACCGATAGGCCCCCGTTCTCGCGATCCGCCCGATCGACCGCGATCCAGGCGGCCATACAGGTGCCGGGCTGAACGCGCAGGTAATAGTTGTCCTGGTGGAGCGCCTGGCCCCGCGCCGAAGGCGGCTTCCAGTAGAACATGCTCTGGGCAGCGATGGGCCTCTCGCCCATCAGCTCATGCAGGATCGGCTCCAGCTTAGGATGGAGCATGTAGCGCATGGCTACCTCGCTCACCCGATGCGGGTGCATCAGCCGCGGGTATACGTCCAGCGGATCGCTGGCTCGCTCGGCCGGCAGCGCTTCGAAACAGCCCGGTATCGATCCGCGCGCGTGCATGGCCTTGAACTCCTCGGCCATCTCGGAGACCTCGGGCCGTGTGAACAGCCCGCGAACGATCGCGTACCCGTCTCGCTCAAAATCGGCCATCCTACGGGCGAGTGTAGCCAGGGTAACGTTATGGCGTGCTGAGCCGGACCCTGGCGTCGTTCCACAACCGGAACTTCCGCCTCTACTGGAGCGGCCAGCTCGTTTCCCTGATCGGCACGCTGATGCAGATCGTCGGCCAGTCCTGGCTGGTGCTGGAGCTGACGCACTCGTCGGTCGCTCTGGGGATCGTCGCCGCCCTCCAGTTCACGCCCATGCTGCTGACCGTCCTGTTCGCCGGTGTCGTCATCGACCGCCTGCCCAAGCGCGGCCTGCTGCTGGTCACCCAAATGGCGCTGTTGGCCCAGGCCGGAGTCATGGCCTTGCTGACCATCAGCGGGGTGGTCCAGCTGTGGCACGTCTACGTCCTGGCCGTCGTCCTCGGCCTGCTGAACGCGTTCGACAATCCCACTCGCCAGGCTTTCGTGGCCGATATCGTCGATCGCAGGGACATGGTGAACGCAGTCAGCCTGGCGTCCGCACAGTTCAACGCCGGCAAGCTCATCGGCCCGGCCATCGGCGGGCTGGTCATCGCCCGCTGGGGCACTGGCGTCTGCTTCCTGTTGAACGCGCTCAGTTTCCTCGCCGTGATCGTCTGCCTGGCGCTCATGCGGCCCGAAGAGTTCCCGGCCCAGCCCAAGCGCCCCGCTCGGCGGAGCTCGATCCTGGTTGACCTCGTCGAAGGCATGCGCTACTTCCTGAGCAAGCCCGAGCTGGCCACCGCCATCATCGTGCTCTGCGGGCTGGGGCCGTTCATCTACAGCACCAGCAACATCATCCCGCTGATCGCCCAGGACGCCCTCGGCGTCGGGCCCGCCGAGTTCGGGTTGATGGTCTCGGCTGTGGGATTGGGCTCGCTCATCTCGGCGCTGGTCATCGCCACCCATGGCAAGTCGGCGGTGGGCCTGGTGCTCGCCGCGGCGGCGTCGTTCTGTGTCCTCTACCTGGCGCTGGCCTTCGTGCCGACCTATGCGACTGCCCTGGCGGTGCTGCTGCTCGTCGGGTTCGCGCTGCAATGGTTTGGGACGCTGGTGAACACGCTCCTTCAGCTCGGCTCACCCGATCACTTCCGCGGCCGGGCGATGTCCGTCTTCGCGCTGCTGACGAACGGCTCGCAGCCCATAGGCGCGCTGTTCATGGGCTTCATGGCGGCCGCCGTGGGGATCCGCGCCACCATTGCCGCCGAGGCCGGGTTCTCGACGCTCTGCCTGGGGCTGGCGCTGCTGTACCGTGCTCGCGCCGCGTCGGCTCCCGCGGTAGTACCATGGCAGGCAACCAACGTGGAGGGCCAGCCATGATCGTCCGACAGCTTCCGGACGGGCAAGCGCTCGTCATCTCGCAGGAGAGCCACGCCGATGTAGCGGCGCAGTTCGCCGCCCACTGGGGCGGCGGAGGCGGCTTCGCCCGCCTCGAACCCTATGAGTCGATGGTCTTTGGGACCGTCTACCACGATAGCGGCCATCGGGAGATGGAGGCGAGCCTGCCCGTGAACGCTGAGACTGGCCTGCCCTACAACTTCCGAGGTGCACCGCCTGAAATCCGCGACCGCGAGGCCGACGGCCTCAACTCGCTATGGATCCGCAAGCGCGATCCCTACGCCGCGCTGATCGTCTCGATGCACCATGCCGGCCTGCGGAAGCGCCGCTACGATACCGTCCGGGTCAGGAAGCCCGGCCCCGCTGAGGACAGCACGCCCTTAGGCATGGAGGACGCCTTTGCCGATCTGCAGGGCTGGCAGCGCGAGACCGCCGACGCCCTTGGGCTGGCCGATCCGCAAGCCAGGCGCCGCCTGTGGCACAACTACCAGATGCTGCAAGTGTTCGACCTGCTGTCGCTGCACTTCTGCTGCGATGGCTACCGGGGCGGGCGCCTGCAGCCGGTGGTGCTCGAGCGCGTGCCAGTCAGCCCGGAGTCCGGCGAGCTCGTGGACGTCGAGCTGGAGCCAGTGGGACCGAGCGCGATGCGGTTCAAGCCCTATCCACTCGATGGCGCGCCGCTGGAAATCGGGACGCTGGGCCGTCGGATGCCGGCGCTGAAAGGCGAGCCGGGTGACGCCGTCAAGGCGGCCTATCACGCCGCGCCGCGCGTGGCGCTCTGCTGGCAGCTCGTCGCCTAGATTCGCTCGTCCCCGCGGTGCCGCCGCGGCACCCGTATCATTGCGGCATGTTCTCCCGGCGTAGGTTCTTCCAGCTCACCCTCACTACTGCGGCCAGCCTGGCGCTGGCGGCATGTGGGGGTTCCGTACCCGCACCCGCCCAGAGCGCGTCGAGCGCCGGCAGCGCGGCTGCCAGCCCCTCCACGTCCGGCAAGCCGGCCGCCCAACGCAAGCTCGTCGTCGCTTCCACCACCGCCGCTGGCAGCCAGACGCCGCTCTGGCTGGCCGAGAACCTCCACGCCTGGGACAGCCGCGGAGTCACCGTCCTGCGGCAGCGCCTGGCGCCCGACATCGGCACCAAGGCGCTCCTCACCAAAGAGATCGACGTGCTCATCCAGTCGCCCTCGGCGGTGATCCCGGCCGTCCTCAACGGCAACGTCGAGCTGGTCTATGTCGGGTCCATCTTCAATCGCTCGCAGTTCGCCATGGCCGCCAAGCCCGCGATCAAGACTGCCGCCGACCTGAAGGGCAAGATGGTCGCCACCGATCGGCCGGGAACCACGACCGACTTCCACGCCCGCGTGCTGTTTCCCAAGCTGGGTCTGAAGTTCGAGGATGTGCAGCTGGTGGGCATTGGCTCTTCCGACGCGATCTTCGCCGCTCTGATGGCCGGCAAAGTCGACGCCGGCCCGATCGCCATCCCGCAGACCTTCCAGGCTCAGGCGGCCGGCTTCAACATCCTGGCCACCACGTACGACATCAAGTACCAGAACATCGGGCCGGTGGTGCAGAAGGCCCGGGTCGAGGAGCTCACCCCCGCGCTGATCCCCTTCCTCCAGGGCGTGCGCGACGGCATCCGCGCCTTCAACAGCCAGCCCGATCTGGCCAAGAAGCTGATCGAGGAGAACACCAAGGAATCGGATCAGACCGTCCTCCAGAAGACGTACGACTTCTACACCAAGGAGACGCAGTTCCAGGAGGACCTGGAGCCGACCATGGACGGCATCCAGAGCATGATCGACTTCCTGGGCGAGACCGCGCTGCCCGAGGCCAAGGGGGCGAAGGCAGAGCGGTTCGTGGATCGCCGCGTCCTAGACAAAGTCCCGAAGAGCTGAGTGAGAATCCTTCTGTTCAGCGGAAGGCCGGCATGACCTCCTCGGCGAAGCGGCGCAGCTGCTGCTTCCACTCGTCGGCGGGCATGCCTTCCGTCCAGTGCAGGACGATGTGCTCCAGGCCGGGGTACTCGGCCTCCAGCTCCTTCAGCCGGCCGATAACCGCCTCCTTGGGGCCGAGCAGCCAGGCTTTCTGGCGCACGCCCTCTTCGATTGGCGGCGCGCCGGTGGGCGCTCCGGGCGAGCCCCACGGCCGGCCCTCGGCGTCGGCGTAGCGCACGTAACCGAAGGGGGCGAACCACTTGAAGCGCTCGTCATGGTATGGCCGCAGCCGCTCCACCGCCTCTTCGACCGTGCCGGCCATATAGAGCCCGGCGTTCCAGCTCAGGTCCTCGCCCAGCTCGAGATTGCGGCCGATCCTGGCCGCCTCGTCGCGATACTCGTGGAACATCTGCCTGGTGATCAGGTCGCCGGTAATGGCCACCATGCCCTTGATGCCGTGGGTGACCATGAACGGGATCGACTTGCGGCTCACGATCGGCTGCCAGATCTCGACCGGCCGGTGGACTGGCCGCGGCACGAGTGTGACGTCCTTCAGCCGGTAGCCCCGGTAGTCGACGTCGGCGGGGATGGTGTAGAAGTCGCCGCGGTGGCTCCAGCTCTCCTCATTGAAGGCCTTGAACAGGATCTCCATCTGCTCGCGGTACAGGGCCGCGTTGCGGTCGGCGTCCAGCAGCGGGCCGCCCAGCGACTCCACCTCGCGGGTGTGGTAGCCCCGGCCCACGCCGAACACGATCCGGCCCTTGGTCAGGAAGTCGGCCATGGCATAGTCCTCGGCCAGGCGAACCGGGTGCCACATGGGCGTGATGTTGAACGCGCAGCCGAACCTGAGACGCTTGGTCTGCGTGGCCAGGTACGTACCCATCAAGATGAGGTTGGGGATGCACTCGTAGCCTTCCCGCTGGAAGTGGTGCTCGGCCAGCCACAGCGTGTCGTAGCCCAGCTCGTCCATCTGGCGGGCCACGTCCTCGGCCATGGCCATGGCCTCCACCAGCCGCTCGTTGGGGTAACGCCGGTCATCCGCCGGTGTGCCGTCGAGCCCCACATTCTCCAGCTCGATGTGCCCAACGTAGAGCACGGAGAAGGTCTTGATCACGCCGGAACCCTCTGTCTGAGCCGCGGAATCACCTCGCCGGCGAACAGCTGGATGGACTCGTGCGCCGCGTCGAAGCTCAGCCCGCCGAGCTGGAACATCAGGATGGGCTGGGTGAAGCCGATCTCCGATTGCGTGTAGCGCAGCGTATCGGCGACTTCCTCAGGACTGCCGGCCAGCATGCGTCCCCCCTCGATCATCGCCGCGATGTCCAGGTTGTCGGCGAAGCCCGGGGGAGGCGGCGGGCTGTCGGGCCTGAGGTGCATGCTGCGCGCGTCCCGCAGTTCGGAGAAGAACCGGTCCAGCGCGCCACGGGCAAGGTCTCGGGCGCGGGCGCCGTTCTCGGCCACGACGATGTGGTACAGGGTGCCGATTTGACAGGCGGCGGGGTCGCGCCCTGAGTCCGCCCAGGCATCGCGGTAGATGCGTGTGAGCTCGGCCAGGTGGGAGACGGGGTGCGGAAAGGCCAGGCTCAGCAGGTTGTAGCCCTGGCGGCCCGTCCACTCGAAACTCCGCGGGTTCGCCGAACATGAGATCCACACCGGCGGATGCGGCCGCTGCTGGCCCGGTGGCCAGACCTGCAGGTCCTCGACCCGGTGGAAGCGGCCATCGTGGCTGAAACGCGCGCCGCTCCAGGCCTTCAGGATGATCTGCAGTCCCTCGACCATTTGCTCCTGGGCCGTCTCCAGCGGCACGCCCAGCGCTTCATAGTCGTAGGGATGCGAGCCGCGGCCGATGCCTAGCTGGACCCGCCCGTTGGACATCAGGTCCAGCATCATCATCTGCTCGGCGATCTCGATGGGGTTGTGCAGTGGCAGGACCACGATGGACGTGCCCAGGGTCACGTGCCGCGTGCGCTGGGCCAGGGCCGCCAGCAGGATCGGCAGCGACGGCATCATTCCGCCCCACGGGTGGAAGTGATGCTCGTTGGCCCAGATGGCGTCGAAGCCCAGCGGCTCGGCTGAGGCTAGCAGGTCCACTAGCTTGCGCATGAACTGCCCCTGGCTGCCGTCCGTTTCCGCGTGGTAGCTGGGCAGCGCGTATGCGCCGAACTGCAGCGGGCGCTCGGTCTGGCTCACAGCAGCTTCTGCGCCTCCGCGATCCGCTCCTCGTCGACTTTGATCTCGACGCCCGCTCGTTCCTCCTGGAGGAGCATGGCCACCCGCGAGTCGCGCGCGCCCCAGCCGCGGTTCATGGCCTCGGTCATCTCCGCCTCCGTGAGGTTGGCCAGGCGCATCGGAACGCCCAGCTCACGGCCGAGCTCTGTGGCCAGCTTGACGTCTTTGGTGGCCAGCTGGAGCTGGAACTTTGGCGGATCGAACTTAGCCGGCAGGAAGTCCTCGATCAGCCGGTCGAACGTGCGGCGGCGGCCGCCCGCGCCCTGGCGGACGCTTTTCCACAGCTCGAGCGGGTCGACGCCGGCCTTCACACCCAGGGTCCAGACCTCGGCGAAGGCCGTCTGCAGGATGTAGGTGGCGCAGTTGTGGACCAGCTTGGTCACCGATCCGGCGCCGATAGGCCCGGCGTAGACGACCTGGTCGCCAATCGCGTCAAGCACGCGCTTATGGTCGCGGAACACGCCTTCGTCGCCGCCCACCCAGATGGCCAGCTTGGCCGTCTCGGCGCCGGCGGGTCCCCCGCTGACGGGCGCGTCCAGGAAATGGATGCCCCGCTGGGCGAACTGCCCGTGCAGGCGGCGCACCAGCGTCGGCGAATTGGTGCTCAGGTCGAACCAGGCCGAGCCGTCGCGCATGCTCTGCAAGAGGCTACCGGCCACGGCCTCGACCTCCGGCGGGCCGGGCAGCGAGGTGAAGACCACATCGCTTCCGCGCCCGACCTCCTCGGCTGAGTCCGCCCAGGCGGCCCCACGCTCGATCAGGGGGTCCGCCGACTCGCGCCGCAGGTCGTACACCGCCAGCTGAAAGCCGGCGCTCTGGAGATTGCGCGCCATGCGCCCGCCCATGGTGCCCAGACCAATGAAGCCGATGCGCTGCGGGGGCGCTGGCGCCGCCATTACCGCCGCTCCTTGTTCACCACTCGGCCCAGTCGCGCTCGGGCACGTCGATGTCGGTCACGCCTTCCTTCTTGATCGACAGGTGGCACGCGTCGGTGCCCTTAAGCGCGCCGTGCCAGTGCCACTGGCCCTTTTTCACGAAGGCCATCTCGCCCACGCCGAGCTGCTTGCGCTCGTGCTCGTCGGCCACCACGCACGTGCCCTCCACCACGTGCAGCGTCTGGTCGGCGTCGTGGACGTGGGGGCGGGTTCGCGCACCGTTTTCGAACCACACCGCCGTGACCGTGGCCTCGTCGGTGTCGCCAGCGGTGATCAACGGCTGCTGGTAGACATTCCCCACGAAGATGGGCCGCTCCTGCAGCTTGGCTTGCGACCGATCGATCCTGGCGTTCTTGAACATCGCTCCTCCTCTATGAGACGACCCACTGTCGTTTGCCTTGAGCGGCCAGCAGCCGGCCGAAGACCATCCCGGGAAAATGCGCCGCCGCCACGGGCACGTCCTTGCCCTCGATCTCCCTCGCCAGCGCGTTACGCGTGCGCCTGGCCAGCTCGGGATCGACGTCCCCCAGGCCCGACCACTCGTCGTCCAGCAGCTCCACTGGGCAGTGGACCACGTCGCCCAGCAGGAGGCCGCGGGCCGTGCCCGACGAGAGCACGATGATGGTGCTGCCGGGCGTGTGGCCGGGGGCGGCCATCGCGTCTATGCCCGGCACCAATGGGCCGCTGCTGTCCCAGCTCTGGATCCGGTCCTGGACCGGGCCAACCGCCGACTGCACCCGCTCGTTGTCCAGGAAGTGCTCCCAGTCGCGCGAGTCGCAGCGGTAAGTCGCATTCGGAAACACCGCCAGCCCCTCGCGCGAGGCCCAGCCGATGTGGTCGAAGTGCAGATGGGTGAAGAGCACGTCGGTGATCTGTTCCGGGCGCACGCCTTTGGCCGCCAGGTTTTTGAGGAGCTCGCCGCCGGTGTACTGGTTGCCGCCGGCCGACACGCCCGAGCTCGGCCCGATGCCGCAATCGACCAGGATGACGCGGTCGTTCGCGCCGCGCACCAGGAACCCGCCCAGCGCCAGCTCGACCATGCCGTTCTCGTCCAGGAACTGCCGGTGCGGCGCCCACATCTCGTCCGTGGTGCCCACGAACTTGCTCGGCGCCGCCTTCATGACGCCGTCGAAGATGGGCTCGATCGTCAGCTCACCGATTTTCATGGGCGTCATGCGGGCACCTCCACGAACGCCGGCATGACCTCCTTGGCGAACAGCCGGGCCGACGCCAGCGCCTGCTCGTGCGGCATGTCGGCCAGCTGGTGCTGCGTCAGCAGCACGTCGTAGCCCAGGCGCGCCTGCTGGTCGCGCAGGCGCCGGATGACTGTCTCCGGGCTGCCGACGATGGCCACGCCGTTGTCGATCCAGAAGTCATAGGACTTGGTCAGCTCCTGGAACACGCGACCGCGCTCCTCGATGTCCGGGTTGCGCTCGCCGCCGGTCATGCGCGGGTCGCCGCCGAAGCCGATCCGCGTGGACGCGATGCGCGCCATGGCCGTGCCGCCGCCGAAGAAGCCTTTCATCAACTGGGGCTCGGCTTCCGCCCGGGCCTGCTCGTCGGTCGGGGCCACGTGGACGTGCCGCGCAACCAGCTTGCGCGGCTTGGGGCCGGCGTGGCCTTGCCCCTGCCACGCCTGGTCGAAGTAGGCGAACTTCTCGGCGATCACGTCGTCCACGTCGATGTTCTGGCCGACGTTGAAGTTGTGCCGGGCCGCGTAGTCGAACGAGGTTCGGCTGTGGGCGCCCACCCACACCCTTGGGTAGGGCTTCTGGTACGGCTTGGGCTGCGGCAGGGCCTCGTCGAAGCTCCAGTAGCGACCTTCGTAGGTCACGCTCGACTCGGTCCAGGCCTTGAGCACGATGTCCATGAGCTCCTCGCCCATCTCGCGCCGCTCGGAGAACGGCAGCTTCCAGCGCATGAACTCATGCGCGTGGATGCCGTAGCCCACCCCGAACTCCAGCCGCCCGCGCGAGAGGTTGTCGACCATGGCGGCGTCCTCGGCCAGGCGGATGGGGTGGTGCATCGGCAGCTGGTAAACCATCGGCCCGAAGTGCAGCGTGCTCGTTTCACGGGCCAGCGCCGCCAGGTAGACGCTGGGTGCCGAGATGTAGGCAAAGGGCGCGTTCTGGTGCTCGATGAAGAAGTAGAACGTGTAGCCCAGGGCCTCCGCCTCGACGGCGTCCCTGATGTGCTGATCGTACGCGTCGGCGGCTGAGGCGTACGCCTCCACATCCCCGAAGCTGTCCCAGAGTCCAAACTCGAGTGTCGCCATATGCGGGGCATTCTAAGCTGGAGCGCATGTTGCGATCCGTCCGCACGCCCGTGCTCGAGATCGGCTACGAGGAGAGCGGGCCCAGCGACGGCATCCCCGTGCTGCTGATGCACGGCTTCCCCTATGACGTGCGTGCCTACGACCGCGTCGTCTCCCTGCTGGCAGGCGCCGGCCGGCGGGTGATCGTGCCCTATCTGCGCGGCTTTGGGCCCACGCGCTTCCTCTCGCCGGAGACCATGCGCTCCGGCCAGCAGGCGGCGCTCGGCAAGGACCTCCTCGACCTCCTTGACGCGCTCGACATCCCGAGCGCCGCGCTGGCCGGCTGGGACTGGGGCGGCCGCGCTGCCTGCGTGGTCGCCGCCCTGTGGCCGGAGCGCGTTCGCTGCCTGGTTTCCTGCGGCGGCTACAACGTCCAGGACATCGCTGCCTCGGCCAAGCCCGCGCCCCCGGAGCAGGAACACCGCTTGACCCGGCTCTGGAGGACCTCGAGCGGCAGCTCGCGCAGCGGCCGCTCATCAGCGTGCCCACCATCGTGCTCCACGGCGAAGCCAACGGCGTAGGCCCGGCCTCCAGCTCAGAGGGCCACGCCCGGTTCTTCAGCGGGCCGAATCAGCGGCGCGTGCTGCCGAGCGTGGGCCACAATGTGCCCCAGGAGGCGCCGGAGGCGTTTGCCTCGGCCGTCGAGGAGCTGCTGGCTTCAGGCTAGGGCGCATGCCGAACCAGCATCACGCCGTCGCGCACCGGCAGGAGTACGTTAATCACACGCGGGTCGGCCTGAATGGTGTCGTTCAGCTCGGCGGTCACGCGATCGGCCTCGCTCTCGGGGTTGAGCACCCGGCCCCGGCGCAGGACGTTGTCGATGACGATAAAGCCGTTGGGCGCCAGCAGCTTCAGCGAGCCCTCGTAATACGCCGGGTACGACGGCTTGTCGGCGTCGATGAACACCAGATCGAACGGGCCCTCGAGCGTCTTCAGCGTCTCCACCCCGGGACCGACCCGGATTTTGATCTTGCGCGCGTGCGGGCCGCGGTCGATCCAGCTCTGGGCGAAGGCCGCGGTCTGAGGATCGATCTCGCAGGTGATCAGCTCGCCGTCCTCGGGCAGAGCGGCAGCCATCATTTGCGCGCTCAGGCCGGCGAACGTGCCGAACTCCAGGATGCGCCGGGAGCCCACGGCGCGCGCCAGCATCTGCAGCAGCATGCCCTCGACCTGCCCGGAGAGCATCTGGGCATGCCGGCCCATGCGCTCGTGCGTCGCCATCTGCAGGTCCACCAGGAGGGCCGGCAGCGGGGTGGTATGCCGCTCGGCGTACTCCTCGATCTCGTCCGAAACCAGCCTCAGCATGCGCGTATGCTAACCGGATGAGCGACATCCGCCTCGACGGCATCGTGGCCATCATCACCGGCGCCGGCAGCCGCATCGGGCTGGGCCGCGCCATGACCCTGGCGCTGGTCGGCGCCGGCGCGCGCGTGGCCATGGTCGACGTCGACGCCGAGGCGCTGGAGCAGAGCGCCGCCGATGCGCGCGACGTGGGCGGCAGCGACTGCGTGGCCACGATCGTGGCGGACGTGACCGATCCGGCTCACCCGGACCGGGTCGTCCAGCAGACCATCCGTGAGCTGGGCGGGCTGCACGTCCTCATCAACAACGCCGGCATCAACCCGCGCTTCGACTTTCTCGAGCTGCCGGTCCAGCTCTGGGCCAAGACGATCGCCGTCAACCTGACCGGGCCGTTCCTGATGGCCAAGGCCGCCGCGCCGCACCTGCGCGAGCAGGGCTGGGGGCGCATCATCGGCGTGACCACCAGCCTCGACACCATGCTGCGCACCATGCCCTATGGCCCGTCGAAGGCCGGCCACGAGGCCTTCATGGCCGTGCTCGCCTCCGAGTTGGAGGGCACTCGCGTGAACGTGAATGTGCTCATCCCCGGAGGCGCCGTCGAGACCGGCATGACCTTAGGCCAGCGCTACGAGCGGCTCCTCCAGCCGGAGGTCATGCAGGCGCCCGTCGTGTGGCTCTGCTCACGCGAGTCGGACGCCTTCCACGGCCGGCGCATCATCGCCCGCCACTGGGACGAAGCCCTGCCCATTGAGCAGCGCCTGGCACGCGCCGGCGCGCCCATCGGCTGGCCTCAGCTCGGCCGGCCAGTGGAAGAACGGTAGCCTTCTCGCCAGGGCGCTGCTCCACCCGCTTCCTTCCTTCATTGAAGGCTTCCCGCAGCCTAACCGAGAAGTGGTGACCGGCCCCTATGCCCTCGTCATGATCTCCAGCAAATGTCCGTCCGGGTCACGGAAGTACAACCCGCGGCCGCCGCGGCGGTGGTTGATGTCGCCGTTGTCGGGCGTGGTCGGGCCGCTGCCGTAGCGCACTCCTTCGGCTTGCAGCCGGCCGAAGATGCTGTCGAAGTCCTCGTCGCTGACTAGGAAGGCATAGTGGTGCTGATCGAAGCTGTCCCAGTCGTCGAAGTCCATCGTCAGCTGGTCGTTGACACGCACCGGCGCGAAGTGGCCCTGCGTGCCTTCGAACCGCAGCCCGAAGATACGGGCGAAGAACTCCGCCGCCGCTGTCTTGTTCCGCGAGGGAACGATAGTGTGGTTCAGCGTGATGGCCATGCCGTGATTATGGCCCGGCGACCAGCCGGCCGAAGGACGATCACGGCCGCCAGGATGGCAAATGTGACCGCCGGTGGGACCAGCTCGGCCGCGGTGAACCCGCCGGCGTCCAGGGCGAAGCCCATGGCTGTGGGCGCCAGCAGCACCCCGACGTCTGCGATCAGCCGGAACACCGCCACGCCGTCGGCGCGGAGCTGGGGCGGCAGTGCATCCCCCACCAGGCTCAGCGGCAGCGAGTTCATGAAGAAGCTTAGGCCGGCCATGACGGCGAAGAACAGAAACACCGGCTCGTTGTGCGCCAGCAGGATGGACAGCTGGCAGACCAGCAGCACAGCCACGCCGGGCACGACCATGCGCGGCTGGCCGAAGCGGTCGCCGGCCCAGCCGCCGAGCATGACGGCCCCGATGCTCACCAGGTTGAGGATGGTCAAGCCGAGTCCAACCTCGAGCGACGAGAGGCCAATGTGCTCGCCGCCCACCAACGGCAAGAGCGTGCCGATCACCGACTGCCGGCCGAAGTAGATGATGAACGTGATGAGATAGGCGCTGGCCAGCACCCTGCCGGCCTGCCGCAGGCTGCCCCAGCGCTCCAGGAGCCGCTGCGGCGCCTCCATCGCATCCGCCACCTGGACGCCGAGCGCCGCCTTGGCCGAGGCGGCGTCGGTCCAGAAGGCTGCCGCCGCCAGCGCGATCAGCGACGCCAGGATGCCCAGCACGAATGCCGCCCGCCAGCTCAAGAGCGCCGCCAGCGAGCCGACCGCCACGGGTGTGATCAGGCCGGCCACCGAGAAAACCGCCTCGCTCAAGGCCATTACCCGGCCGCGAGTGCCGCTGCCGGCGCCTCCGACCAACCAGGCCAGCACCGCGCATTGCGTGACGGACGACATCACGCCGTGGATGAAGCGCGAGGTCCCCACCTGCCAGGCCGAGGCCGCGGTGAGCCCCACCACCGCCGCCACCAGCGTCCCGGCCAGCGCGGCCAGCAGCGCCGTCCGCGGGTTGACGCGCCGCAGCAGCGCGCCGGCCGGCAGATCCGTCACGACTCGGGCCACGCCGAAGCTGGCCAGCATCAGCCCCAGCTCTGAGTAGCTAAGAAGCAGGTCTTGGCGCACCAGAGCCAGCACCACGAACAGGGCCATGTTCGAAACCTGTCCGAACGGCAGGGCCACACACAGCGCCCACTGCTCAGCGGTGACGCCGCCCGGGTTAAGGGGTCCCCGCACCGCGGCTCACAGTGACATAATGCCCCCATGAGCGTAGACGTACACACGCATCAGCATGAAGGCACGGAGCTGTCGGACGTGGCGCTGCGCGTGCGAACGCTGGAGTCGCTGCTGGTCGAGAAAGGGCTCGTCGACCCTGAGGCGCTCGACGTCATCGTCGAGACGTACGAGACCAAAATTGGGCCGCACTACGGGGCTAAGGTCGTGGCCCGCGCATGGGTCGATCCCGAGTTTCGCAAGCGGCTCTTCGAGGACGCCAACAGCGCCATCGAGGAGTTCGACTTCACCGTCCCGGCGGACATCCTCCGGACGCGCATCGTGGCCCTCGAAAACACGCCCACCGTCCACAACATGGTGGTCTGCACGTTGTGCTCCTGTTACCCGACCCAGATCCTGGGCCTGCCGCCTACCTGGTACAAGTCGGCGCCCTACCGCTCTCGCGCCGTCATCGAGCCTCGCGCCGTCCTCAAGGAATTCGGGCTGGAGCTGCCGGAATCCGTTGAGATCCGCGTCTGGGACTCCAACTCCGACATGCGCTACATCGTCATCCCCGAACGTCCGGCCGGCACGGAAGGCTGGAGCGAGGAGCGGCTGGCCGGCATCGTCACGCGGGACAGCATGATAGGCGTCGCCAAGGTGAGTGTGCCGTGAACGGCGTGCACGACATGGGCGGCATGCAGGGCATGGGCGCCATCCAGCGCGAGGACAACGAGCCCGTCTTCCACGAGCCATGGGAGGGGCGGGTTTATGCCCTGACGCGAGTGCTGCGCCTTGGCCCAAAGTGGACCGTCGACCAGTCGCGCTATTCCATGGAGACGCTGCCGCCGGCCACCTACCTGAAGGCGTCCTATTATGAACGTTGGCTTCTCGGACTGGAGAAGCGCCTGGTCGCCGCCGGCGTGCTCTCGCCCGAGGAGCTGGAGGAGGGCCGACCTCGTCCTGGTGGCAAACCTGTCCCGTGCATCAGCGCCGAGGACATCCGCGCCAGTCTGGGGCCGTGGCGCGCGCCCAAGCCCGAGGCCGACCTTCCGCCGCGCTTCAAACCGGGCGACCGGGTCGTCACGCGCAAGATCAACCCGAAAGGCCACACGCGCCTTCCGCGCTACGCCCGAGGACGAGTTGGCGTCGTGGAGCGTGACCTGGGCGTGCAGAGCTTCCCGGACACGTGGGTCGAGCGCCAGGATCACAAGTACCAGCACGTCTATAGCGTCCGCTTCGAAGCGCAGGAGCTGTGGGGCCCCGAGGCCTCGCCGCGCGAGGCGGTCTACCTCGACCTGTGGGACGACTACCTGGAAAAACCCCGCCTCGATAAACTCGGCGGGGACGCCGAAATCAGCGCCTGAGCGTGGCCGAGCCCGTGTTCGAGGAGGCCTGGCAGGCCCAGGCCTTTGCCATGGTGACGGCCCTGCAGCAGAGCGGCCACGTTACGCCGGCGGAGTGGGCCGAGGCGCTTGGCGCCGAGATCAGGCGCGGCGGCGACGACGACTATTACCAGCATTGGCTGGCTGCCCTTGAGAGAGTCGTCGTCGAAAAAGGCATGATGAGCGAGGCCGAGCTGGCGCGCCGCAAAATGGAATGGCAGGAGGCGGCCAGGGCCACGCCCCACGGCCAGCCAATCGAGTTGAAGGCAATTACTGGAGAGGACTCATGAAGAACGGTTTCCGCATCCTGGACAGCGATCTCCATCTCGAAGAGCCGCCCGACCTGTGGCAGCGCTACATCGATGCGCCCTTCAAACACCTGGCGCCCGTCGGTACGCAGAACGGCGTGACCGACCTGTCGATGAACCATCCGGATGGCCGCCGCTGGGGCCAGCACACCCCGGTGCCCACACCCCAGCGGAGCAGCTTCCAGCGCGATCAGGAGCGCTACTCCTACTTTTTTGAGCGAGGCTGGTCGCCCAAGGTCTTCCTCGAAGCCATGGACGTCGAGGGCATCGACATCGCGCTCCTCTATCCCAGCCGGGGCCTCCGCGCCGTGGCCGAGGAAAACATGGATCCGCCGCTGGCCGCGGCCATGGCGCGGGCCTATAACAACTGGCTCTACGATTTCTGCCAGGAGGACCCGAACCGGCTGATCGGCGTGGCCATGGTCTCGCCCTTCAATGTCGACGACGCCATCGCTGAGACGCGCCGCGCCACCAACGAGCTCGGCTTCCGCGGCGTCTTCCTGCGCGCCAACGTCGTCACCGGCCGCAACTGGTACGACCCGTTCTACGACGACCTGTGGTCCTGCCTGGAGGAGCTGGACATCCCGCTTGGCTTTCATGAGGCGGGCGGCTCAGGCGCGCCGTTCGCCGGCGAGATCTTCGACTCGTTCATGCTGCGTCATGCTTACTCGCACCCGCTGGAGCAGATGCTGGCGCTGGGCGCATTCTGCGCCGGAGGCATCCTGGAGCGCCATCCCAAGCTGCGCGTCGCGTTCCTCGAAGGGAACTGCTCCTGGCTGCAGTGGCTGCTCTGGCGGCTCGACGAGCACTGGGAGCTGTACGCCGATCAGTGGCCGCTGGCGAACCAGAAGGCGGAGCCCAGCGACTACTTCAAGCGCCAGGTGTGGCTGTCAGTCGAGTGTGATGAAAAGGCTGTGAAACAGACGCTCGAGGCGCTGGACGTGGCCGAGAACATCGTGTTCTCGACCGACTTCCCACACTCCGACGCGCGCTATCCGCACTCCGTGGACATGTTCCTGGAGCTGCCCATCAGCGAAGAGGACAAGCGCAAGATCCTGTGGGACAACTGCGCCGCCCTCTACGGCATGGGAGTGGCCGCCGCTACTTAAACCCCTGGGCGATCAGCCGGTCGACGATCGAGCTGTCGATAACTTTGTCGGGGCTCAGCGTCTTCAACGCCGGGTTGGTCTCAGACAGCACCTGCATGGACTTGGCCAGCCCGGCGGGGTCCAGCTTGGGCGGCAGCGCGCCCTGGAAGTCCTTCTGCATCTCCTTGTAGGCTTCCTCGGCGGCCGGCCCCTCGATCTGGAGATATTTCTTGAAGCCGGCGATGACCTTGTCCTTCTGGGCCGGGTCGACGACCAGCTTGATGCCCTCCCAGGTGCCCTTGACGAACGCCTCGGCGGCGTCCGGCTGGTTCTTCAGGATGGGCCCGGCGATCGCCAGCGACGCGCCGGCCAAGCCGGTGCTCTGCTCGCGCAGGTCGAGCAGGATCTTGAGGTTGCCGATCCTGTCCTTGAAGGTCGGGTTGATGATCGTCGCCGCCACCTGCCCGCTCTGTACGGCCTGGACGCGGGTCGGCTCGGTGCCGAGATTGATGAGCGTGATGTTCTGCCCGTGCTTCAGCCCGTACTGCGACAGGAACACCTCGGCCACGACGTTGGCCTGCCCCCCGGGGTTGGCCACGGCGAAGCTCTTGCCCTTGAGGTCTTCGGGCTTGCTGATGTCCGGCGTGACCACCAGCAAGTACGAGGGCTTATTGGAGATGCTCATGACGCTGCGGACGTCCGATCCGCCGGCCACGGCCTCAGCAACGTTCGACGGGTTGACGAACGCCGCCGCGATCTCGCCCGATTGCATGGCGGCCACAGTGGTGTTGCCCAGGCCGGTTGGGTTGAAGTCGACGGTCGCGCCGTACTTGGTGTAGAGGCCGTGCTCCACGCCGAGCTGGATCGGCAGCAGGTTGCTGTTGATGGCCGACGCGCCGAACTTGTAGCGCCCGAGCTGCTTCGGCGCAGCGCTCGCGCCGGCCGCGCCCGAAGCCACCGGTTTGGCGGACGCTGAAGCGGCCGGTTTGGCCGTCGCCGAGCCGCTCGCGGCGGCCGAGCCGGCAGGCTTTGCGCTGGCCGAAGCGACTGCTGCCGGCTTGGACTGCGCGGCTGATCCGGCCGGCGAGCTCGCCGGCGCAGCGGCCCCGCAACTTGCCGTGAACAGAAGGCCCATGCCCGCGGCCCAGAAACGAATGTGCATCGAAACGCTCTCCTTACCACTCATTGGTGCGGCCCAAGTTTGGCGGCGGCTTGTTCCGCGTAACGAGGATCCACGATCTTGCTCAGATCGACCCGACTCGTTTGCTGGCCGGTTTGCAAGAAGAACTCCTGCTGATCTTGCAGACTCTGCGGATTCACCTTGCCGTTCGGATCGATGGCAAAGAACCAGGTGTACTTTTCGTAAACGGTGCGATCTTTTTCCGGCCCGTACTTGACCGCCGCGTCGAAGATCTTGTTGCGGGCGGCCGTGTCCTTTTTGGCCACGGCGTCGTAGTAGACGCGGGCGCCCTTGATGAAAGCCGTCATGAAGGGCACCGCCAGATCCGAATCGGCGAACTGGCTCCCGTAGAGGACGGCCAGCGCCTGATTGTTCGGGACGGCCTCAAAATCGTACATCAGGTGGACGGCGACGCCTTCGGTGAGCATCCTTGTTGCGCCCGGCTGGATGAAAGCGGCAGCATCGATCTTTCCATTGGTCATGGCCACGCCCAGCTCCAGCGGCGCCATCGGCACTTGCTCCACGTCGGCGATCTTGAGGCCGGCCTTCTCCAGCATCTTGTTCACGGCGTAGTCCGTGCTTGTCCCCTTGATGCCGGTCCCGAGCGTCAGGCCTTTGAGGTCGGCAGGCGTCTTGACCTTGCCACTGTCGTAGAGCGCCTTCCGGACCATCAGCTCCTGCTGCGGGAATCCGGGCGGGCTCGCGTCGGTGTGCCCCAGATCGCCTACGACTTTGACGCTGACCCCCCGCGCGACGGCATTCCACAACCCGGCGCCGATCGCGCCAGTGCCCACGTCGAGCTGGCCGGCGCCGAGCGGAGCCACCATGTTGGCGGCTGAGTCGAATCGCTGGCGCTCTAACTCAATGCCCTGCTCGGAAAAGAAGCCCTGGTCGACGGCAACGTTCAGGCTCAGCCCGACGCCCACCTCGCCGAAGCGCACCTTTCGGAGCCCGGGCTTGCCGGCGACGCTGGGCGATGGCGCGGCGCTTTCAGCCGTTGATTTGGCGCTGGGGACGGCGGCGCCGCTCGTGGCCACGGAACCCGCCGGCTTCGCCTTGGGGGAACCTTGCGCAGGCGCGGAGCTGGCGGGAACGCCAGTCGCTGAAGGAGCGGCCGCCGGCGCGCCGCACCCCACCAGGAGCAGGGCGCCCGCTGCAGCCCAAGCCAGCCATGTCGGCTTGCCAAAATGCGCCGCCAAAACGGTTCCTCCTGGAGAGCTGCTTGGTAGCGCAACTATGCACCTTCCCGGTGGTCAGGTCAACCGCCAGCGGCGGTGCGCTACATGTTCAACAGCGTGCGGGCGTTCTCGCCCAGGACCATCTCCTTCTGCTTGGCCGTCAGATCCGTTCGCTCGCGGATGCCCGACACCGTGTGTGGGTACTCCGAGTCGAAATGCGGGTAGTCCGTGGCCATCAGGATGTGCTCGATGCCGATCTCCTCGATCGATTGCGTGATCGGGCCCTCGTCAGCTTCCATCGTGAAGTAGCAGTTCCGCCGGATGTAGTCGCCCGGCGCCATGCTGAGCGGGATCTCCAGGTGCCGGTCCTGGACCTCCTGGGCCCACTCCCAGTCGTCATCCATGCGGTGCATCCAGTAGAGCGGCCATTCGGCGCTGCACTCGAAGAACGCCACCTTCAGCTTGGGGAAGCGCTCGAAGACGCCGCCGCACACCAGCGCCACCAGCGCTTGCGTGCAGTTCGTGGGCCGGCCCAGGACGTGCATCGGGAAGAAGCTCGAGAAGCGCTCGGTGATAAAGCCCATGTGGCCGTTCGGGTGGCAGAACAGAGGCACGTCCAGTTCCTGTGCCGCCTCGTAGAACGGGAAGAACGAGGGATGGTCGAGATTGCGCGCGCCGTGGTAGCACACCAAGTGCGCGGCCTTGAAGCCCAGGTCGGTCACGCAGCGGCGCAGCTCGTCGGCCATCTTCTCCGGGCACCCGGCAGGCATGATCCCTACTGGATAGAGCTTGTCCTCATAGCCCTTCACCAGGTTGCGGACCCAGTTGTTGTAGGCCCTCGCCAGCTGCCAGCCCAGCTCGCCCTCGACCATCGCCGGCGTGGAGATGCCGGTGGGGAAGATGAACTGCTTGTCCACCCCCTCGACCGCGTTGCCCTTCAGCCGGAACTCCATATCCCAGCCGGCCTGCTGGCGCCGCGCGATCTCGCCGCCGCGCCAGTTCTCCTCGGGTTTGTACATGTAGGTGTGGTCGTAGGTCCTGGGCGACTTCGCGCCGTGGTCCTTGCCCCGCCAGGGGAGTTCAAACACCCGCTGGTGTGGCTGGCCGTCGACCATCCGCTTGGGCGTGTACTGGGCGAACTCGCCCTCCAGCTTGTAGACCTCGTCGAGGAAGTACTCCTCGCGGAGGTGGGAATCCAGATCGATGATCACGTCGCGCTCCTGGCCAGATAGTCCCTGATCGAAGTGAATGAATCGTACATGCGTTTCATGCGGCCGGCTCCCTCGCGCCGGCCTAAAGAGGCTACCTTGAGGACGACCAGCATCGGCCCGTGGCCGTCGAGGATGGCCGGCAGGTCGCGCTCGAAGACGGCCAGCGCGTCGTAGCGGCGAGCCTCAGGGTACCCGGCGTCCAGAGCCATGGCCCTGAAGTCCACCACGCCTGCGCCCGGCGTGGGCTGACCGCCGGTCGTGTCGTACGCGTCGTTGTCGTAGACGAAGTGCAGCAGGTTACGCGGCTGAGCCCGGGCGATGGTCACCAGGGAGCCGAGGTTCATGAGCAGCGCGCCGTCGGTGTCCAGCACCCATACTCGGATGTCGGGCCGCGCCAGCGCCAGGCCCAGGCCGAACGAGGATGCCTTGCCCATGGATCCGGTAATCCCGATGTCGAGCTCGGGCCGGGTGGACAGGGGTGGCCAGTCCTGGCGCGTTGACTCGGACAGGACGACGATCTCGTCGCGCCTCGCCCGGGCCAGCAGCTCGAGCGCAGCTTGCGGCGGGTCGATCATGCGGCGTACTCCTGGCCGATGAGGACGGCCACAGGGTGGCTCGTCTCCTGCGCCCGCTTGTACGCCGTCCCGATCGTTGAGATGGCGTCCTCTGAATCCACGATAGAGTGGGGGATACCCCAGGCATCGAGCACCGGCTCCAGGAATCGGGCGGCGGAGTCGCTGGGCTGGCCTCCCCGCCCGGTATAGCCCCGGTAGCCGATCAGCAGAAGAAGCGGCAGGCGCAAATCGAGGCACAGGCCGCGGATGGAGTCGCCCGACTCAAAGAACCCGGTGCTCTGGATCAGGACCACGGGCTTCTTGCCGCCCATGATCAGCCCGGCGGCGATGGCCATGGACTCGCCCTCGCGGCACACCGGCACCAGCGCGAACGGGCTCCCGACCATGGCCCGGTACATAAACCCGGTCTCGCTGTCGGGCAGCCACACGATGTGGCTGACTCCGCAGCGCTCGAGCTCGGCCAGCACGCTGGCGGCTTGCAATGCGCCCATCGGGCCGATGATACAGGGGCTCGGGGCGAGCCCTGACGGATATGGCTCAAGCCAGCCGGCGGAGCAAGCCCCCTTATCATGGCGAGGTGGCGGCCGGCACGATCAGTCAGGTCGAAGCCCCGCCGCGGGCCTTCCCCCTCAGGCTCTACCCCGCCTTAGGGGTTCGCGCCTACCGGCAGCTGTGGCTGGGGATGCTCCCGGCCACACTGGCCTGGCAAATGAACATCGTCGTCACCGGCTATGCCGCCTTCCAGCTCTCGGGTTCGGCCACCGCCCTGGGCCTGACCAGCAGCGCCCAGGGCCTGCCCATGCTCCTCCTGGCCCTGATCGGGGGCGTCGTCGCCGACCGGCTCCCACGCCGCACCATCCTCATGTGCACCCAGAGCCTGCTCGGGCTGTCCAACCTCATGGTCTCCGTGCTGGCGCTTAGCCACCTGCTGCAGGTCTGGCACCTGGTAATCTTCGGCCTCCTCCAGGGCACCGCCATCGCCTTCAACATGCCCGCGCGCCAGGCCTACATCGGCCATCTCATGGAGGGCCGCCTGCTCCGCAACGCCGTCGCCCTCAACAGCGCCGGGATGAACGCCTGCCGGCTCCTCGGCCCGGCCATCGCCGGCGGCCTCCTGGCCGTTCCCGGCGTTGGCGTGGCCGGCGCCTACTGCGTCATGACCGCCATGTACGCCGCGGTCGTCGCCTCTCTGATCGGGCTGCCGGACGACTCACGCACACGCCAGCCAGGCGAGAGCCGGCCTCCGGGCTGGACGGAGCTCCTGGAGGGTGTCCGCTACGTAGGTTCCGAGAAGGTTGTGCGCGCGCTGCTGGGCCTTGCCGTCGTCATTCTGTTCTTCGGCCAACCCTTCCAGCAGATCATGCCCGTGTTTTCGGAGCGCATCTTCCACGTCGGACCCGGCGGTCTCGGCGCGCTGATGACCTGCTTCGGCGTGGGCGCCATTACCGGCGCGGTGAGCGTCGCCTCCTTCTCGCAGTCCTCGCGACCGGCGCTGCTGCAGCTCATCTTCGGGACCGCCTTCGGGCTGTGCTTGGCCGTCTTTGCCCTGGCGCCCTCGTTTGCCATGGCGCTCGCGGCGCTGGTGCTGGTCGGCTTCAACCTGGCCGCCTACAACGCCCTGAACAACACCATGATCATGGGCAACACCGAGCCCCGCTTCTACGGCCGCGTGATGAGCATCTACCAGCTTACCTTCGCCGTGTCCCCCTTTGGCGCCTTGCCGCTGGCTTGGGGTGTCGAGCATATTGGTGCGCCGTTCAGCATCGCCGGCGCCGGCCTGATCGTGGCTGCCACGGTGATCCTCGTGGCCGTGCTGTACCCGCCTTACCGTCACATCACATAATGTGCCCATGAAGGCAGCAGACATCCGGCGGCAGCTGAAGCACCCCATCGTCGACGGCGACGGGCACTGGCTCGAGCCGCAGCCGATTCTCATCGAGTTCCTGCGCGACACCGCCGGATCGGCGGTCACCGACCAGTACCTGAACCAGCGCCGCGAGAGCTGGTACACAGCCGCGCCGGAGGAGCGCATGCGCAAGCGCCTGCGCCGGATGCAGCCGTGGTACGGCAACGCCGCCAGCATGCCCAGCGATACGCTGACCCGCGCCACCTGCATGCTCCCCGCGCTGATGCGCGAGCGCATGGAGGAACTCGGCATCGACTTCATGATCGTCTACACCACGGCCGGGCTGGGCATGTCCAACATTGCCAACGAGGATGTCCGCCGCGGCATCATCCGCGCTTACAACAAGATGACCGCCGAGATGTACGCGCCTCATCGGGACGTGTTCGCCCCGGCGGCCGTCGTCCCCAGCCACACCGTGGCCGAGGCCATCGACGAGACAGAGTACGCCGTCCGCGAGCTTGGCTACAAGGTCATCATGGTCCGCACGGCGCTGCCGCGGCCGATTGCCGCCTATACCGACGGCTCGTTCGGAACCACGTTTGAGGACGCCTCGCGGCGCATGCCCTACTACGTCGACACGCTCGGACTGGACAACGATCAGGACTGGGATGCCTTCTGGGCCAAGTGCGTCCATCTGGGCGTGGCCGTGACCGTGCACGGCGGCGCCCACGAGTGGCCCGACCGCAAGTCCGTCAACAACTTCGTGTTCAATCACACGGGCCATTTCGCCCAGGCCAACCATGCCGCCACCAAGGGCGTGTTCCTGGGCGGCGTCACCCGGCGCTTCCCTGGCCTGAACTTCGGCTTCCTGGAGGGCGGCGTCGGCTACGCCGTGAACCTGCTGCACGACCTGGTCGGCCACTGGGAGAAGCTGAACCTGGATGCCATCTACGAGAACCTGTGGCCCGGCAACCTCGACGCGGACCGGCTCCGCGCTTACATCCTGGAGTACGGCGACGAGCGCATGAAGAGCCGCGTCGACCAGCTCATGGCCAGCGTCAAGACCACTGGCGACAAGAGCGAGGCCTACGACGACTTCGCGCTGGCTGGCATCGGCAGCGCTGAGGATCTCATCGAGCTGTTCACCAGGAACTTCTACTTCGGCTGCGAGGCGGATGATCCGGTCAGCGCCTGGGCGTTCGACCCGCGCATGGGCTTCCGTCTCAAGGCCATGTTCAGCTCCGACATCTCGCATTTCGACGTGCCCGACATCACCGAGGTCCTGCCCGAGGCGTACGAGCTCGTAGAGCACGGTCTCATCAACGAGGACGATTTCCGCGACTTCACGTTCGCCAACGCCGTCCGGCTTCACGGTTCGGCCAATCCGAGCTTCTTCGACGGCACCTCCGTCGAGCGGGAGGCGACAGCGGTTTTGAAGGAGGCAGTGCCGGTTTAGGCCCGCAGCAGCCGGGTCAGCTCGACCTCACGGTCGGGCAGCCCCTCTAGCGCATCGACCACCGGCTGGAGCACGTCCGCCAAGCCGCGGCGCCACCAGGTACAGATGGCGCGGCTGTGGACTGGTGGCTACGATCTGGTCGCCCCGCCGGGAAAAGCCCTGGGCAATCGCCAGCCCGAAGCCTGAACTGCAGCCGGCGACGAGCACGATAGACATAGGACGCTTGGCTCCTCGGATAGAGTATCTGCCATGGTGGCGGAGGTGACGCAGGGCCAGCCCAGTGCGGAAGAGCTGCTGCGGGCAGTGCCCATGTTCGCGCCGCTGCCGCAGGCCGCCATCGAATCGCTCGCCCGGCACGCTGAGGTCGTGCCGTTCGCGCCGGGCGCGATCATCTGCCGTCAGGGCGATCCGGGCGGGTCGCTGTACATCGTGGGCACGGGACAGGTCGAGATCATCCGCGAAGATGAGGGCGCCGAGACCCTGCTGGCCATTCTCAATCCCGGCGAGTTCTTCGGCGAGCTGGCCATGCTGGATGGCGAGCCGCGCTCGGCCACGGTCCGGACACTCGTCGATTGCACCTGCATCGTGCTGCATCGCTCTCAGTTCTTCAGCATTCTCAGAGAGCCGAACGTGCTGGAGAACCTGCTGTTCGTGCTGGCCGGCCGCGTCCGTGCGGCCGATAAGGTTATCGGAGCCAACTCGGTGGACAATCGCAAGCTCGAGGAGCAGGCCCTTACGGACCCGCTTACCGCGCTGGGCAACCGCCGCAAGCTGCTGCGTGACCTCCAGGTGCTCGAGGGCCGCGCCCGCCGCTACGGCCAGACGTTCGCGCTGGCTATGTGCGACATCGATAACTTCAAGAAGTACAACGACCAGTACGGCCACGGGAAAGGCGACGAGGCGCTCCGGACGGTAGCCCAGACCATGGCAGCGCGCTGCCGCGCCGGCGACGAGGTTTACCGCTACGGCGGCGAGGAGTTCGTGGTCGTCATGCCGGCCACGTCCGCCGGCCTGGCGGCCGTGGGCATGGAACGTCTTCGCCGCGCCGTCGAGTGCGTGGCCGTGCCCCACGAGGGCAACCCGCCGTACAACGTTCTGACCTTCAGCTCCGGGGTGGCCCTCGTTCCCGCTGGCACGGAGACCAGCACCGCCGAAGCCTTGCAGCGCGCGGATGAAGCGCTGTACGAGGCCAAACGCAGCGGTCGCAACCGCATCGTAGCCGCCAAGATGTGAGCCGGCCGGCTCGCCCGCGGCGAGCTGGCCTACCCCTTACAGGCTGCTTGAGGGTGCTAACACCCTTGTCGCACGCTGCTTGCCGCCAGATACTGGTCGAGCGGTGCCCCACTCTCCATTCCCTGTCGCAGCCGCCTGATTACGTCGGTGACCTCGAAGGATGGCGATCCCTTACACGTGCTCGCCCAAAGCCCCGTTTTCGAGACTCTGTCTCGGGAAGAGCTGGCCGAGCTCGTCCGCCACGGCCGCCGCCAGGTGTTTCCCGCCGGAAGCGCGCTTATCGAGCAGGGCACGCCGAGCGACTCGCTGCACGTCATCCTGGCGGGCCGAGTAGGGGTTCAGCGGAGCCACCCCGCCGTCAAGGGCCAGCTGGTGATGGCCGAAGTCGGCCCTGGCGAGACCGTGGGCGAAATGGGCGTGGTCGATCGCGCGCCCCGATCGGCCACCGCGGTTGCCCTCGATGACACCGAGACCCTGGAGCTGAGCACCGACCTGATGGACCGGGTCATCGCGCGCCGCCCGCAGGTCGCGATGTCGCTGGCGCGCCTGCTGAGCCTTCGGCTTCGCGGCGCGTCGGAGCTCATGGAGCGCATGGCCCGTTGGGGCAGCGAGATCGCCGTCGCGCGCTCGCGCTGGGAGGAACGCTTCCTGACCGACGAGCGGACCGCCCTCAGCATCATCGAAGAGGCGGCCCGCAACCTCGATCTGGCCGACGCCGAGTACGGCACGCCCTGGCGCACGACGACCTACTGCGACACCGAGGACTTCAGCTTTTACAAAGCTGCCGAAGCCCAGGAGTCGAGCTCGTTCCGCTTCCGCGAATATCACTCGCACCGGCCGAAGGCCATTTTCGGCAGCCCGACCGCCTGGCTGGAGCTGAAGGGCACGGCCACCTGCGGCGACAAGTATCGCGTGGAGGTGCCTGTTCACGACATCCCAGGTCTGATGCGCAACGCCGAGACGGGCCTGGCCTCACTCGGCGTCACCACGAGCACCGGCATAGATCTCACGGCGCCGGTGCAGCCGGTGGTCATCACCCAGTGCTATCGCGTCGCCTACGCCTCTCCAGGGGAGGGTCTGCGGATTACGGCCGACTATGGCCTTACCTACTCGGTGCCGCGTTGGACCGACGGTGACCAGCCGTCGCTGCCGGTGCCAATCCGCGGCGACCTGGCCCACGAGCGCGGGGTGGTCGTCGAGGTGAAATGGACCGACCAGCTGCCGGATTGGGCCGCTGACATCGTCCGCAATCTGCGTTTGACGGCGGCGGACCCGCGGCCGTCCAAATTCGTGGTGGCGGTCCGGCATCTGCGCGGCGGAGCCCAGCCGCAACAGCCCATCCGCACGTCCCAGGACACGTCCGTGGCCGAGGCGCTTCCCAAACGCGGGCGCGGCGGGACGCAGCGTCTGACGGGCAGCAAGGCCGAGCTGCTGACCAACGCCGCCTTCGAGCTGCGCGGCCCCCTGAGCTCGATCACCGCTTGCTCCGAGCTCCTCGTCGACGACCCCAAGATGGACCTGGCGGTTCGAATCGAGTTCGCCGGCATCATCAACGCCGAAGCCAAGCGCCTCTCCCGGCTGGTCGACGACGTAATCGATCTGAGCCGCATCGAGTCCGGCGCCATCACCTGGCGCATGGTGCCGGCCGATCTGGCCGATGAGCTGCAGCGCATGCTGGCCGCGCACGAGCCGGCCGCGAGCCGTAAAGGCCTGGCGCTGCGTCTGGAAGTCGACGCCGACCTCCCCCACGTCCTGGCCGACTTGGACGGCCTGAGCCACACCATGAACAACCTCATCGCCAACGCGATCGAGTGCACCAAGGCTGGGGAAGTGGTCGTGTCGGCAACCAGGCACGACCTCGGTGTAGAGGTGTCGGTCGCCGACAGCGGCCCCGGCTTTAGCGAAGACGAGCAGAGCCACATCTTCGACCACTTCTACCAGGCCGGCAGCATTCTCACCGAGAAGCCTGTTGGCTCGGGTTTGAGCCTGGCCATCTGCCAGCGCATCCTGGAACAGCACGGCTCACGCCTGCGGCTCCGGTCGGAGGTCGGCAAGGGCAGCCGCTTCAGCTTCGACCTCCAGCCCACTTTGCCGGCGGGTGACAGCTTCGCCAGCCACGATGCGGTGGCGGCCTCATGATCGCCGCCAGGAACGCCGCGCAACCCGCCCCGGAGCGCGCCGAGCCTGAGGCCGCGGACGGCGTCCGCGCTGCCGGCGTGGAGGCGGCTGCTCGCCGGCGCCTGAGCTCGCTGCCCCTGATTGGCCGCTTCTCGGGCGGCAGCCTGCGACGGGCGTTGGTGCTGCGCATCACCCTGCTGGGACTTGCCCCGGTGCTGATCATGGCCTTCGTGGCTATGAGCCTGTCGAACCAACTGCTGTATGCTCGCTTCGCCGACGGCGCCCATGCGCTCGCGTCGGAAGCGCAGCTCGACATCCTGGAGCAGGAGTCGGCGGCCACGCAGCTTGCCAGCCTGTTGGCCATCCTGCCCTCCCTACGGTCTCAGATGGCCGGGGGCGACGTCGAGGGACTCACTAAGTACCTGCTGGCCATCAAATCGCGCACCAAGGCCGAGATCCTCGACGTGGCCGATCTCGATGGGCGCATCATCGCCGGCGCGCAGGACGTCGCGCCCGGCGCGAGGCTGCCGGATACGCTGCTGCGCCGAGCAGGCGCCTCTGCCCAGCAGGCGTGGGCGATCTACGACGAGCCGGATGGCGTGTTCATAAGGGCCATTGCCCTGGTGCGCGGCCCGAACAGCGAGCCGGTGGGCATGATCGAGGTCGGCGAGCACATCGGCAGGGACTTCATTCAAGGCCTGAAGGCCGATTCCGAGCAGGAGTTGGCGCTCATCTGGAACGGTCGGGTGCGCCTGTCCAGCACCGACATGAGCGACGCCCAGTTCCCGACGCTGCAGGAAGTCGACGACGCACCCAACGATGAGCTGACGCGCACGGTTCGCGTCAACGGCATCAACTACCTGGGAATCTTCAGCATCGTGCGCACCCATACGGACAACGCCGGCATCCTCGCCGTCCTGGTTCCGACGACACCCATTGAGGACGCCAACCGCAAGCTGCTCGTGGCCCTGTCGGTGCTGGCGGTCCTGCTGTTCGTCGTGCTGGTCATTTTGGCCCGACGCTCCGGCGCGGCGGTCGTCGAACCGCTGCGCGAGGTGAATGCCGCCGCCCAACGCATCCAGATGGGCGACCTCTCGGCCCGGGTGCCGGCTCAGCCGACGCATGAGATGCGCACGCTCGCCGAGACCTTCAACTCCATGGCCGAGGCCCTGGCCGACCGCGAGCGGGAGCTGTTGCGGCTGGACGAGATGAAGTCGAGCTTCATCAGCAACGCCTCGCACGAGCTCCGGACGCCCCTGGCTTCCATCCGCTCGTTCTCAGAGGTCCTGGTGGAGGATGAGCTGGATCCTGAGACCCGCAGGGAATTCGCCGGCATTATCAACACGGAAGCCGAGCGCCTGTCCCGGCTGGTCAACGATGTCCTGGACATAAGCCGCATCGAGGCCAACGCCGTAGAGTGGAAGATTCAGCCGCTCGACCTGGCCTCGGAGCTCAACCGGGTCGTGCTCTCGCAGCAGCCGCTGGCCCAGCGCCAGGGCCTCGAGCTGCGACTCGAATGTCCGAACGATGTGCCCTGGGTAATGGCCGATCACGACGGCCTGCACCAGGTGATGCTCAACCTGATTGGCAACGCCATCAAGTTCACCGCCGCCGGCCAGGTCACGGTTTCCGCCGCCACCCGTGGCGACGTGGTCGAGGTGGCCGTGGCCGATACGGGCCCCGGCATCGATGACGAGGACGCCGAGCACATCTTCGAACGCTTCTACCAGGGCGGCAACACGCTGACTGAAAAGCCCAGCGGCACCGGCTTGGGCCTGGCCATCTGCCAGAAGATCCTGGAGCACCACGGCTCCGTCATTCGCCTCGTCTCGGAGGTCGGCAAGGGCAGCCGCTTCAGCTTTGATCTGCCCGCCGCACCCTCCATGCCCCACGAACCTGCCCCTGGACTCGTCACAACATCGTTCGGAGGACGCGTTTGATTGTTCATTTCCCTGGCCGGTTGAGAAACAGCATCTGGCGCTGGTTTCCCGTGCTGCCGCTCGTCACCGTACTGGCGGCCTGCGGGGGGACGGTGCCGGAGACCAGAGCGGCCAAGCTCAAGTCAGACCCGCTCGCCGGCGAGTACACGGGCAGCGGTGGCAGCGCCGCCCTCGCCGTAATCAAGGAGCTCACCAGCGCCTTCAAGGCCCAGCATCCGGGAATCGCCTGGAACCTCGAAGACGTGGGCTCCGACGCGAGCGTTGCCCTGGTATCGAATGCTGCGACCGATATCGGTTGGATCAGCCGCGAGCTGCGGCCCGCCGAAACGGACAAGGTCGTCGGCATCCCGGTGGGCGCCTCGGGCACCGCGGTCGCGGTCAACGCCGCCAACCCGGTAGCCGGCCTGACGAGGGACGAGGTCCGGCGCATCTTCGAGGGCGACATTATCGACTGGTCGAACGTCGGCGGCGTCCCCGGCCGCATCCGGGTGCTGGTGCGCGAGAAGGAAGCGGCCACGCGCAGCGCCTTCGAGGGCTACTTCTTCGACGGCCATGCCCGCTACAGCCCGGCGGCCGTCGAGGTCTACGAGCTGGGTGAGACGCTCACCGCCATGCACTCCTTTCGCGACGCCATCGGTATGGTCACGCTCGACAGCCGCACGGTGAATGACCGCCAGATCAAGCTCCTGTCTATCGACGGCGTCGAGCCGACCATCGAGAACCTGCTGAGGGGCACGTACAAGGTGCGCCGGCCGCTGTACCTGATTGCCAACTCCAGGCCGGAGAAAGTCAAGCCGGCCATTAAGGAATTCGTGGACTTCGTTCGCGGTGAGGAGGGGCAGCGAATCGTCGCCCGAGTCGCTGCGGCCGGCTGATGCGCCTCGTTCTCAGCCTGCTTGTCGTGCTTGTCACGGCCGCCGCTTGCGGCCCCGCAGGCAGCGCCCAGCCCAAGCGCGGCGCCGAGAAGATCTCCGGCCATTTCGAAGGCACAGGCGGAGGAGCGCCGCTGGCGGTCGTGCGGGCTCTGACCGCCCGCTTCTCGGAGCTGCATCCGGGCGTGACCTGGAGTCTGGAGGAGACGAGCTCCGACGCCGGCATCGCGCTGGCCGCCGCGGGCGATATCGACGTCGCCTGGATCACCCGCGATCTCAAGGACCGCGAGGTCAACGTCGTGACCTCGCTGGAGATCGGCGCCACCGGCACCGCGGTCGCGGTGAATGCCGGCAACCCCGTTTCGGACCTCACCAAGCAGCAGGTGCGCCAGATCTTCTCCGGCGAGGTCACCGACTGGGCCGCTCTTGGCGGGCTGCCGGGCAAGATCCGGGTCCTCACGCGCGAGCCGGGAGCGGCCACACGCACGGCGTTCGAGGCGTTTTTCTTCGGGGACTCGCCCAAATACGCTGCCAATGCTGTCCAAGTCTTCGAGCTGGACGAGATGGCCACCACCCTGCGCTCGTTCCGCGATTCCATCGGCATGGTCACGCTTGATAAGCGCAGCCTGACCGACAACTCTATCAAGCTCGTCTCCATCGACGGCGTCGAGGCCACGCTGCCGAACCTGATCAACGGCAGCTACAAGGTACGCCGGCCGATGTATCTCATTCACAGCGCCAAGCCGGAGCGGGTGAAGCCGGGCATCAAGGAGTTCTTCGACTTCGTGAAGACACCGGAGGGGCAGCGCATCATCGCGCGCGAGCTCGGAGGGGCCTGAATCATGCGCTTCTGGATGGGTTTCTTGGGCCTGCTGCTCGTCGTCGCCGGCGGCTGCGGCTCGCAGAACACCACCCCCAAGCACGATACGCTGGCGGGCCATTACGAGGGAACCGGCGGCGGCGCGCCGCTGCCTATCGTCCGCGCTCTCACCAACCGCTTCTCGGAGCTGCATCCAGGCGTCACCTGGAGCCTGGATGAGACCAGCTCCGATGCGGCCATTGCCCTCGTCTCCGCCGGGCACACCGATCTCGGCTGGGGCACTCGCGACTTGAAGGACAGCGAGCGCGCCAAAGTGCAGGCCCTGGAGATCGGGGCCACAGGCACCGCCGTGGCGGTCCATGCCGGCAACCCGGTTTCCAACCTCACCACGCCCCAGGTCCGCAAGATCTACGCGGGCGAGATCACCGATTGGGCCGACCTGGGTGGCATGCAGGGCAAGATTCGCGTCCTGGCACGCGAGAAAGGCGCCGCCAGCAGGACTGCCTTCGACACGTACTTCTTCCGCACAGGCGGCGGCCCCGCGCCGAACGTGAGGGAGGTCTTCGAGTCTGATGAAATGGTCACCACCATCCGATCCTTCCGCGATTCCATCGGCATGCTGACGCTCGACAAGCGCAGCCTGAGCGATCCTCAGGTCAAGCTGCTGGCCATCGACGGCGTGGAGCCGACGCTGGCCAACGTGCTCAACGGCTCCTATCCGGTAAGGCGCCCCATGTTCCTCATCTCGGGCGCCACGTACGACAAGGTCAAGCCGGCCCTTCGTGAGTTCATGGACTTCGTCGGCAGCGAGGAAGGCCAGCGGATCATCGCGCATGAGCTCATCAGCGTATGACCGCGCTTACGCGCTACCTGCGCAGTCTCCTTCCGGCGAAACCTGGCGAGCGCAAGCTGGCGCTGCTGCTGTACACCCTGCTGACCCTGATGGTCCTGGCCGACTGGGTCGGCAAGGTCGGCGCCGATAGCCTGTTCGTGAAGCGGCTGGGCGTTCAGTACATCCCGGCGATGTACATCGTCACACCCATCGCCATGCTGGCCACGTCGGCCCTGCTGTTCGCGCTGGTAGACCGAGTTCGCCGGCGGGCGCTGCTGTTCTACTACTGCCTGTTCGTGGCCGTGGCCTCGCTGGCCATCCAGGCCGCCGTGCCGCTTGGCGGGCTCGTTTTCCCCGTCGCCTACGTCTTCGCCCACGGTGTCAAGGAGACCATCTACCTGCTCTTCTGGGTCTACGCCGGGAACCTGTACGACAACGAGCAGTCGTCCCGGCTGTTTCCGTTCTTTGCCGGCGCCATCCTGGTGGGCAAGATCCTGGGCGGGTTCCTGGCCGTTGGCCTGGCCGACGTCATCCATGCCGAGAATTTCATCGGCGCCCAGGCGGTGGGCTTCGTGGCCTGCCTGGCGCTGATCGGCGTCTTCCGCAACTGGTTCCCTGAAGGCCACGGCGCGCAGGCGGCCAAGGTTCACCGGCCGTCCGGTCTGCGCGCCAGCCTCCGGGATTCGGTGGAGGGCTACCGCGCCGTGGCCTCTGACCGCCTCATGCGCATCTTCGGCGCCGGCGTCTTCTTGTGGTACCTGCTGATGCAGATCGGCAGCTATCTCTATCTCGTCGGGTTGGACGTTTCGTCCATGCTCGGCAGCGCCCGCGCCAGCGAGGATGCCTTCGGCGCGCTGTATGCGGGCGTCTACACCAGCAGCTCGATCGTGGCCCTGCTGATCCAGACGTTCGTCTCGGGGGCCATGATCCGCCGGCTCGGCGTAGGCGCCGTGCTGTTCGTCTTCCCGCTGTGGTATCTCGGCTCCTTCTCAGGAGCCCTGGTTGCTCTGAATTTCATCACCGCGGTGGCCATCCAGCTCGGCGAGCGCATCGTCGTGCCGGCCATTCACCGGCCGGCTACCGAGCTTGTCTACGGCCAGGTTCCGTTCGCCATACGGCCCCGCTCGCGGACGTTCTTATCGGGGGGCGTCAACGCGCTGGGGAACCTGGCGGCCGCCCTGGTGCTGATGGGCGCCAGCTTCGCCGGCTTTGGCAGCTCGGTTGTCCTCGGGATGTGCGCCGCGCTGTCGGCCTGGTTCGTCGCCAACACCTGGTCGCTGCGACGGGCCCTGGGGCGGCGCATCCTCGATAACCTTGCCTCCCCCGACGAGGAGCTCCGGCGCAACGCCGCGCAGATGCTCGCCAGCGAGCGGAAGACGGTTGGCCTATCGGGTCTCGAGAAGGTGCTGCCGCATGCGCAGCCCGACGTGGAGCCGGTGGTTAGGGAGGCGCTGGCGAGGGCTTAGCTGGCCTTGGCTTCGGGCCCCTCGAGGAAGGTGCGCACGTGCTCGGCCACCTCGCGGGGGCTGAAGGGCTTGGTCATGTAGTCGTCGGCGCCGCACTGGAGGCCCCGCTCACGGTCGACCTGCATGCCCTTGGCCGTGAGCATCACGATGTATGTGTCCGCCAGCTCGGGATCCTGCTTGACCTGCTCGCACACCTCGTAGCCGTTCATGCGCGGCATCATGATGTCCAGGAACACGATGCGCGGCTTCAGCTCGCGGATGCGGGCCAAGCCCTCTTGCCCGTTCTTGGCGGTCTCGACCTCGTAGCCTTCGCGCTTGAGCAGATAGCTCAGGATGCGCAGGATGAAGGGTTCGTCGTCGATGACCAGCACTGGCCGGTCCAGGACACTCATGAGCCCAGTGTAGGAGCACGCCGCCGCCTTGACAAAGGTGGTAGCACCCTGATGTCGGCGAGCATTTTCGCCGATTAGGGTGCTAGCACCGTTCCCTTTCCGCCGCCCGCCAGGTAGGCTGACTGGCGTGGGGGAACCAAGAGGTTGAAGACCGTCCGGCCGAGGGCCGGCGATGATGATCTGCTGCGGCTGTACGACTCGATGGCGTGCGGCGTCATGGTGTGGGATCGCCACGGCCGAATACGGCACGTGAACCAGGGCGCGGAACAGATCCTGCGCATCCCGCGCCAGGACCTGATCGGACGCAGCGGCCTTCGCCCCAGCACCAGGCTCATCGCCGAGGACGGGACCGAGCTCCTGCCTGAACAGCGCCCCTCGGCATCCCTGTTCAGCCGGACGGCGCAGCGCAACCGCACCTTCGGTGTCGCGCGCGAGGGCTGGGAGCCGCGCTGGATCCATGGCGACGCCGTGCCGCTGCTCGATAACGACGGCAGCGTGGAGCAGGTCATCTTCAGCTTCGTCGACATAACCGAGCGCAAGGACGCCGAAGACGCCCTGGCCCACAAAGCCCTGCACGACGGTCTCACCGGCCTCCCCAACCGCACGCTGCTGATGGACCGCCTTGAAGGGGCCATGGCCTTGGCGCGCCGGCGAGGCACCCACTGCGCGCTGATGCTCATCGATCTGGATCGCTTCAAGGACGTGAACGATACCTTCGGCCATCAGATCGGCGATATCGTGCTGCTCGAGACTGGCGCGCGAATGAAGCGCGTGCTGCGGCAGTCGGACACGGTCGGACGCCTGGGGGGCGATGAGTTCGCCGTCCTGCTGCCCGATGTGGAAGGCGAGCTCGGCGCCTGCCAGGCGGCGGAGAAGATCGTTGACGTGCTGGACGAGCCGCTGTACCTCGAAGGCGAGCTCGTGGATATCGACGCCAGCATCGGCATCAGCATTTTCCCTGAGCACGGCGACGACCCCGACACCTTGCTGCGCCATGCCGACGTGGCCATGTACGTGGCCAAGCGCGAGAACGACGTCGTCCAGGTCTATCGCCACGACTACGATCCCCAGAGCGCCGAGCGCATCAGCCTCAAGTCAGATCTGAAGCGGGCCATCGACGCCGATGAGCTGGTGCTGCATTTCCAGCCCAAGATCGACCTCGCCGAGCCGGGCAACCTGCTCGTCGAGGCGCTGGTCCGCTGGCAGCACCCCATGCGCGGCCTCATTCCGCCGGACAAGTTCATCCCCTTTGCCGAGCAGGTCGGCCTTATCCGGCCGCTGACACGCTGGGTGGTGAACGCGGCCGTCCGCCAGTGCCGGGCGTGGCATGACGATGGCCTGCCGGTGAGCGTAGCCATCAACCTGTCCGTGCGGAATCTGCACGACCCGGCCTTCATGGACGTGCTGCGGTCGGCGATCGCGGAGCACCACGTCTCGCCGGAGTGGATCAAGCTGGAGATGACCGAAAGCACGGTCATGAACCAGCCGGAGCGGGTGCTGCGTACCCTGACGGAGCTGCGCCGTCTCGGCTTCGAGCTGTCAATCGACGATTTCGGCACCGGCTACTCCTCGCTGGCCTATCTGCGCCAGCTGCCGGTGAACGAGATTAAAATCGACAAGTCATTCATCCGCGAGATGACAACCAACGCCAGCGACGACATGATCGTCCGTTCGACCATCGACCTGGGCCACAACCTGGGCCTCCTGGTGGTGGCCGAAGGCGTGGAGCACGCTGAGGCCTGGCGGCGGCTCAAGCTGCTTGGCTGTGACGCCCTCCAGGGCTACTACATCGCCAAACCCATGTCGGCCGGGCTGGCCGGCGAGTGGATGCGCGAGTCGCCGTGGGTGCGCGGCCTGCACACGCACCTGATCGCCTGAGGGGCATGTGAGAATTAGGGCGCATTGCCCGAAGCAGTTGCGCCCCGCCTCGACGCCCTCGACAAAGTAACCGGCCGCGCCAGGTTCGTGGAGGACCTGCCTCTGCCGCCGCGTACCTTATTCGCCGCGGCGATCCGCAGCCCCTACTCGCACGCCCGCATCAGGTCCATCGACTCGGCCGCCGCCGAGGGGCTGCCGGGGGTGGCCGGCGTCATTCACCGCGATCGCCTGGAGGGCATGGAGATCCATCGCCAGCCCAGCAGCATCCACCAGGAGTTCGTGACTGTCGACAAGGTCCGCTTCGACGGCGACCTCGTCGGGCTGGTCGCGGCTGAAGACGTCCGGACGGCGCACGCCGCGGCCAAGCTCGTGGACGTGGACTACGACGTGCTGCCGCCCGTGTTCTCCTACGCCGAGGCCATGGCGCCCGGCGCGCCCCTCGTCCACGAGGAGCTCGGGAATAACATCTGCATCCAGGACTCCCTCGAATGGGGCGACGTCGAACGGGGCTTGCGGGAAGCTGCTCATGTCGTCCAGGGGGAGTACTTCTCACCCTCCGTCTACCACCACCCCATGGAGCCGGCCAGCAGTTTCCTGACCTGGTGGCACGACGGCCAGCTCGAGATCTGGGCGCCCATTCACAAGCTGTTCGACGTGCAGGCTGAGGCCGCCCACCTGATGGGCCTCAGGCCGGAGCAGGTGCGCGTCCACGTGCCGTTCATCGGTGGCAGCTTCGGCGGCAAGGACGTGACCATGTCCGATCTTCATGCCGCGTCCTGCCTCTCGCGCAAGCTGGGCCGGCCGATCAAGTTCATCGCCAGCGAGGAAGAGAGCTTCCGCATCAGCGCCCGCCACGCCATGACCTACCGCGCGCGGATGGGCCTCTCGTCGGCGGGCGAGATCACCGCCATCGACGTGGAGCTCGAGCTCGACACCGGCGCCTATTTGACGGGCGCAAGGGTCGTCACCGCCAATGCCATGGAATCGGCCATGGGCTGCTATCGCATCCCCAACGTGCGCGTGCGCGTCACCACCGCATATACCACCAAGGTTCCGGCGGCGACGTTCCGCAGCACGGGGCGCAGCCAGACGACCTATGGCCTGGAGTGCCTGGTCGACACTGCCTGTCGCAGGCTGGGGATGGATCCGGTCGAGTTCCGGGTCAAGAACGTGGGCCGGCGCGGCGAGTCCATGTGCCCGCCTCGCTGGCTCCACGGCGGCAAGGAGGAAGAGCCCGACTGGTGGCCGATGGACACCGACCCCGAGGATTTGGTCCTCAAGGCGGCGGAGGGCATCGGCTGGTCGACGCGCCCGGAGCCCCCATCCGATCGCGCGCTCGCGCGCGGCCGCGGCATCGCCATGTCGTTCCGGCGCAGCTCGCGTTCGGGCGACGCCGACGCCGCCCTGAAATTGGAGCCTGACGGCACCATCACGGTCCTCCATAACGCGCCCGATCTGGGCGAGGGCGCCCACACCGTGCTTCAGATCTTGGCTGCGCGCGCACTGGGCGTTCCCCAGCACGTCGTGCGCATCTCAGAGCCGGATACGGCCACCGGCCTGTTCTTCACCGGCACCAGCTCCCAGCGCACCACGATGCACATGGGCACGGCCGTCCATCAGGCCGCGGGCGAGCTCAAGCGCGCCATCATCGAGGCCGCCGCCCGCCTGCATGAGAGCCCGCCCGATCGTTGGGACCTCGTCGACGGCCAGCTCGTCGGGCCCGACGGCGCCAGTGTCTCGCTGCTGGCTCTGGCCAGCAACTTGCCGCCTTCGCAGACGTTGCAGACCAAGGGCTTCTTCCGCGCCAAGGAGGCGCGGGCGTCGCTCGGCATGGGTCGCGACCACTGGACTGCCGGCGTGGCGGCCGTGGAGGTCGAGGTGGACCGTGAGACGGGCGAGATCCGGGTCCTGCGCTGCGCAGCGGTAGCCGACGCCGGCAAGGTGCTGCACTACCCCTCGGCCAAAGGCCAGGTGGAGGGTGGGGCCATCCTGGGACTGGGCCTCACGCTCCTGGAGGAAATGGTCTACCAGGAGGGCGAGCTGCAGAATGGCGACCCGTTCCAGTACCGCCTGCCGCTGATGCGCGACCTGCCCGAGTTCCGGATCGACATGCTGGAGAAGGGCGACGGTCCCGGACCGTACGGTGCAAAGGCCATGGCCCAGACGTCCGTGCCGTGCATCGTCCCGGCCGTGGCCAATGCCGTCTACGACGCCATTGGCGTGCGCTTGACCGCGGCCCCATTTACTCCCGAACGCGTGCTCCAGGCCCTGGCGTCGCGAAAGGAAAGCGCCGCCAGCTGAGACCTCCTGGCGAGGTGCAGGCTCTGGAAGATCTGCCGCACGTACGTCTTGACCGTATGCGGGCTGAGTGACAGCTCGGCGGCGATCTGCCGGTTCGTCTTCCCCTGCGCGATGAGCGCCGCGATCTGCCGCTCGCGGGCGCCCAGCATGGCGAGCGGGTCGTCACGCTCTCCCGGGCCCTCGCGCATGAAGTCCAGCACCGGCCCAGTCACCTCAGGGTCGAGTACTGACCGGCCGGTCGCCACCTGCTGGATGGCCTCGATGAGCCGCTCGGGGTCGTCCTGCTTGAGCAGGTAGGCCGAGGCGCCGGCCAGCAGCGCGTCCACGACGCGCGCGGGCTCCCGAGTATCGGTCAGGATGACGATCTTGCAGTCCGGGAGCTGGCGGCTCAACGTCTGGCACAGGCGCGTCGCGTCGTCGTCGGGCAGGTCGAGCTCCGTCACGACCACGTCCGGCCGCCAGCGGCGCGCCTGCGTCAAGGCTTGGTTGGCGCCGGCGGCGGTGCCAACCACCTGGGTGCCGGGCGTGCGTTCGAACAGGCTGGTGAGGCCGAATCGCGTCAGCGTATTCGGCTCGACGACGAGGACCCGAATGGACTGAGCCATAAACACTAGTTCTCCAGCCTACATCGTAGGACCGCGGGCCGGGTGCGGCAATAGGGAAAACCCTTGGTCAAGAGCCCAGCGGCACGTCCAGGATGCGCGCCGCCTTGACGATCGCTTCGGAGCGGGAGCGGGCGCCCAGCTTTTCCAGCACGTGCGTGACGTGGAACTCCACGGCCTTGATCGATAGTCCTAACGTGGTGGCGATGTCGCTGTTGCGGCAGCCGCTGCCCATCAGCTGCAGTACCTCGAACTCGCGCGGGGTCAGCGGGTCCAGCAGCTCCGGAGTGCCCCGGCTGGGCGGCGAGACGGCCGGCGTCCTGCCTGCGTACGCCTCGCGTATGGCCTGGATGAGCTCTGCGGTTTTCATCGTCTTGGGCAGGCAGGCGACGACGCCGATTTTCCGCAAACCCTTCACATACAGGCTGTCGTCGTAGCCGCTGAGGGCGACGATGACGATACCCGGCCAGCGCTCGCGGATCTGCCGCGCCACCTCGATACCGCTCAGGTCCGGCAGCCGCACGTCCAGCAGCACGAGATCGGGGGCCAGCGTCTCGACGTGGCGCAGCGCCTCTCGCCCGTTGCTGGAGAGCCCCACGATCTCGATCTCCGGGTACTGCTCAAGCGCGGCTTTGGTGCCCTCCAGAAGCAGTTGGTGGTCGTCGACGATCAGCAGCCGGATAGGGTTCACGCGGGCGGGCCCGCCAGCGGCGCTCGCGCCTGGACCTGGATGCCGCCCTCCGCCCGATCGCTGATCGTCAGGGAGCCGCCCCACCGCGCCAGGCGGTGGCGCATGCCCACCACACCCAAACCGGGCGTGAGATCCGGCTGCAGGCTGGGCTCGTTGGAAGTGGAGTCCAGCATCGGCGGCGCGCCATCGTCGGCCACAATCAGCTCGACCGTGTCGGCCAGCCGGCGCAGCCGGACGAGCACGTGCTGCGCCGACGAGTGCTTGCGCACATTGTTCAGCGATTCCTGCGCTATGCGGTACAGGGCCAGCTCCAGCTCACGGTCCAGGCGCCCGAAGTCCTGCCCGCCGGCGCCATCCACCAGCAGGTCGGCCGAGATGTCGGTCTTGGCGCGCAGCTCGCTCACCAGCTGCTCCAGCCCGGCGGGCAGGCCCAGATCGTCGAGCACGGTCGGGTACAGGCCGACGCAGACGGATCTGAGCGCTATTACCAGCTCGACCAGCGATTCCCGCCAGGCCGTGCGGACGCTGGCGTCTCGAGCGTCCTGGGCGCGGTGATCGAATTCGCGGACCAGGTGGATCACGCGTTGGATGGCGTCGTCGTGCAGCTCCAGCGCGATGCGCCGCCGTACCTCCTCCTGGATATCCAGCAGTTTCTGGCTCAGCAGCTCCAGGTCGCGCTCGTGCTGCGCCACGATCTCGAGCTGCCACACCAGCTGCAGGCTGATGGCCAGCAGTGGCGCGATGGTCTGGATCATCATGCGATCTTGCGGCAGCAGCTCGATGTCGTGCCGTTTGGGGCCGGCTGCCAGCACGCCGAGCTCCTCACCGTCGGCCGCCAGCGGCGTGATCTCCGCCGCCCCGGCGCGCGGATCATCGGGGCAGGCGCCCCATTGGAACCGGCGCTCCATGGGCCGGCTCAACATCAGCGCGGCCCAGCGGAGATCGAGCGTCTCGCCGAGGCTGGCCAGCGTGTGAGCGGCGATGTCCTCGGCTGTCTTCAGATGGACGATGCGCGAAGCGAACTGGTGCAGCGCCGCCGGGAAGCTGTAGACGTCCTGGAGCAGCGCCCTCTCCAGCTTGCGGCGCAGCGTCCGCTCGAGCAGCGGCAGCGTCGCGCCGACAATCACCACTTCGATGAACGGCGACGAGGCCAGTCGGAGGATCGTGCCGCCGTCCGCGGCTCGTCCCTCTATCGCCGTAAGCAGCAGGCCGTACCCGATGAGCAGCAGCGTCCACACGAATAGGCGGATCAGGCCCCGCCGCAGCCAGCTGTGGATCGTGAACAGCCGGCCCATCGTCGCCGCCAGGCTCAGCGGCAGCAGGACCAGCGACAGGATGGTGGTATCCGGAGCCGCCAGGTAGCCGATGCCCAGTGAGTGCGGCACGAGCGAAAGCAGCATGAACGGCGCAAGCCCGGCTGTCACACCGATGAGGAGGACGGCGTTGGCCGGCGGCAGCGTGCGACGCCGGACGGCCGCCACGGCAACCGGCGTCGCCACGCTGACAATGGCCAGGGCCATGTCGCCTGCCAGTGTGAGGTGAAGCATCGGCTGCACCCACTCGTATTCCTCGGACCGAAGCGCCACCGCGTGCAGGTAGAAGATGGCGATTGCCCCATGCCAGGCCAGGAAGGCCGGAAGCAGCCCACGGCTCAAGCCTTTTGGCAAGGGTTGAGCGGGAAACCGGGCGAACAGGGTCAGGGTCGATGCGCCGAAGCCGATCAGTGCGAGGTTCTCGAGGACCACGGCCCAGGAACGCCCAGATACCTGTCCCACCGGCATCACCAAGGCGAGAGCCGTGAAGAAGCTCCAGGCGAACGCCGACAGCCCAAGCCCAACGTCCTCGACCAGGACCGCGACGACTGCTCCGACCATCACGAACACGCCGGCAATGAACAGGAAGGCGGCTCGCCTGGCATCGGTGTCGGGCATGTTCCGGCTGGCGCACCCCGTTGCGAGCTGCCCGGAGGGCTTCGCGAAGCGGACCGCCGTCGCGGCGTTCACGGCCGATTCCGGAAGCGCCTCCGCGGGTCGTCCATCGATCTGTAAAAGCCGGTCGCCGGGGCGCAGGCCGCAGTCCCAGGCCCAGCCGGCCGGCAGCGCGTACGTGACGTACACGCCGTCCGTACGCGTCTCGGCTCTGATGCCGAGCGTTCGAGGGCGGCCGGCCTCCAGCAGGGCCAGCTCGGCAAGGGCCGCGAGTAGGGCCAGCACCACGAGGACCACTGTCCACGTGAGCGTTCGCGCCATGCCTGGCTGATACTAACCGATCCGGGTCATGGCGCGGACGCTGGGAATGAGGCTCTTCAGCGCAGCAGCGGTCGTGGAACCGATGAGCGCTTCCATTGCCATAAGCTGGGCCTCGGCCTGCTCACGGACCGCCTGGCAAACGGTCCAGGTGTAGTGCAGCGCGCCGCATTCCGCGATGTATTGCTGTGCCTCGGCGAGCTGGCTGCTGTCCAGCGGCCCCGAGGATGGTTCGAACAGCGCGAGAAACTCGCGCTTCGCCTCGGTGCGGGCGCACTGGAGCGCATAGGCGACGGGAAGCGTCTTCTTCCTGAGCCGGAGATCGCTCGTGCTGCGCGCCCCCTCCTGCGTGCAGGCGTCAGCGTCGTTCTGGAGCTGGTAGATGATCCCCACCCGGCGGCCGAGCTCGGCCAGACCGTCCAGCACGGCGGCGTCCTCGGTCGCCAGGCTCGCCGCCGCCCGAAAGGCCATCGCGACGAGCGACCCGGACTTTCTCGACGTCATGTCCAGCGCGGCTGTCTCGTCCACGTTCTGGTCTTGTTCGAACAGGATGTCCAGGTCCTCGCCGGTTGTCGCGGCGGCGACCCCTTCCTGAACGGCACCCCGAAACAGGTCTGCGCGAGAGGGGGAGAGACGCTGGCTGAGGCGCAGGGTGACCACCTCAGCCAGCGCGAGAAGCGCAAGTGTTGCGTTCAGGCAGCGGCCCACTGCGAGATCCGGATCGAGCTCCTCATCGACGATGTCGTCGATGATGTCGAGCGCGCCGATGATGAACTCGACGGCGGTCGCCGCTTCGAGGACCTCTTCTCGGGAGGCGCCCAGCGCATCCCCCACCTGGAGCATGATGGCCGGCCATTTGGCCTTGGCCGGGTCGTGCAGCGCCCGGCCCGGCCGGCTCATCAGCCGCACCAGCAGCGGCTCCAGCGTGGAGCCTCCATAGCGCTCCTCGATGGCGGCCCGAACGCGGCCGCCAACCTGTTCGGTGAAAGGAGGAAACGCTATGTCCGCAATAGGAGAAGCTGCTTAGGCCTCGCTCGAGCGCGCGGGGCGATCCACCGACCACATCAGGCTGGCGATGCCCCGCGGCTCATACTCGGCCAGCCGCTCCGCGGAATGCTGCGCTTTCCAGGTCTTGAAAGCCGCGCAGGTCGCTTCGTCGAGCGCCGATACGTCCACGGCCTCGCCGCGCATGGTGTGACGGACAGCCTCACGCAGTGCGATGAGATTCATGCAGGAGTTCTCCTGAGACACGATAGTAGGGCCACCGCACGGCTAGCCCCCGGCAGTGTACGTACCATACCCGAAGCACGCTGTCGCTAGGGAAAACCCTAGGTTCGGCGGCGTCGTTGCTGGAGATCCAATCTCTCTATACTGCGGCAAGGCAGGATATATGGACCGCACCGGTACCCTCTCTCCCCAGTTTCTGAGCAACCTCGAGCGCGGACTGCTCGATCGCCGCGTGTTCACCGACCCGGTGTTGTACGAGCGCGAGCAGGACCGGATCTTCGCCCGCTGCTGGTTGTACCTGGCGCACGAGTCGGAGATCCCCAACCCGGGCGACTTTGCCGCGGCGTACATGGGCGAGAGCCCGGTGCTCGTCACGCGACTGAGCGGCGGCACGGTGAAGGCCTACCTGAACATGTGCCGCCATCGAGGCAACCGCGTCTGCCGGCTGGACCGCGGCCAGGCCGAGGCGTTCACGTGCGCCTATCACGGCTGGACCTTCGCCAACGACGGCCGGCTGATCGGCCTCCCAATGGCGGAGCGCTACCCGGACCTGGACAAGAGCGACTACGGGCTGATTCCGGTCGCCCGAGTGGACACCTACAAGGGTCTGATCTTCGGCACGTTCGACGCCACGGCCCCGAGCCTGCGGGACTACCTCGGGGAGATGGCCTGGTACCTGGACGTGCTCTTCGACCGGTCGGAGGCCGGCGCCGAAGTCATCGGTCCGCAGCGTTGGACCGTGAAGGCTAACTGGAAGACCGCGGCCGAGAACTTCGGCGGCGACACCTATCACATCAACTTCACCCACGGCTCGGCCCGCCTGGCGGGCATCGACACCACACAGGGCTACGTGCGCAAGCGCGCCGAGGGCTGGCAGATCCACGCCGGCAACGGCCACATCCTGGTCGGCTGGGCGCAGCAGTCCGAGGACGCCGGTCCGTGGTTTGCCCAGGGCATACCCCAGGTCGAGGCGTACCTTCGCGAGCACGCCGCGGAGGCTGAGCGCCGGCTTGGCCCGGGCAGCCGGCTGGTGACGCCCATCGCCGGCACCGTCTTCCCCAATATGTCCCTGCACTGGCTGGCCTACACCCTCCGGGTCTGGAATCCGCGCGGCCCCGGTGAGATGGAGATCTGGTGTTGGGCCGTCGTGGATAAGGCCTGGCCGGACGAGATCAAAGAGGTCGTGCGCCGTGCGTCCGTCTACCGCTTCAGCCCGACGGGCGTGTTCGAGCAGGACGACATGGACAACTGGGAGCAGATCACCGGCACCGCCCGCAGCGTCATCGGCCAGCGCGTGCCCGCCAACTACCAGATGAACCTGCAGGAGCGGCGCTGGCGCCACCCCGAGCTGCCGGGCTGGTTCCACAGCACGCCCTTCAGCGACGCCAACCAGCTCGAGATGTACTGGCGCTGGGCCCGCATGCTCGAGGCTGGGAGCTGGGCCGAACTGGAGCGGGCGCCCACCTGGGACCAGGCGGCCGTCCGTCAGGCGCTCCAGCCCACATGACCGACCACCAGCTCCGGCTGGCGGTCGAAGCCTTCCTGTACCATGAGGCGGAGCTGCTGGACGACCGCCGCTTCTACGACTGGCTGGATCTGTTCACGGACGACGCCCGCTACCGCATGCCGGTGCGCGAGAGCCGGCTCACCAAGCCCGACGCCCTCGGGGGCGAGCTGTTGGCCGAGAACTGCTACTTCGACGATTCGAAGCAGGACTTGCGGACGCGTGTCGACCGGCTGTTCACCGGCCTCGCCTGGGCCGAGTCGCCCCCGTCACGCACCCGCCACCTGATCTCCAACGTACGGGTCCGCTCCGTGTCGGCGCAGGGTATCGAGGTCGCCTCGAACTTCCTGCTGTACCGCACTCGCCTGGAGCGTGACTGTGACCTGTTCGCCGGCGAGCGCCAGGATCTGCTGCTCCCCCGCGAGGACTCGTTCCGCATTGCCAGGCGCACGATCGTGCTCGATCAGGCCGTGCTGGACGCGAAAAACCTCAGCGTCTTTATCTGAGGGCCATCAGCATGGCCCGCTGGAGCTCCCGCCAGGGGCAATCGGCCGCGCGGAAGCCGGCTCGCTGCAGCCAGCGCAGGTGTTCCTCCAGCGTGCCTGCGAAGCGTTCGCCGCTGCCCGCGCCACGACCCGCCGGCCGCGGACCGCGCCGGGCCTGGTAGGCCGCGTCCACCCGATCCTGGAGAAGCGGCGTGGTGGCGATGTTGTCGCACGTCCAGAACACACCGCCCGGCTCCAGCATCTCGGCCGCACCCGCGTAGACCCGACGGATGGCGGCGCCCTCGAACAGGTTGTGGATGGCCTGGTAGGACACCATGGCCTGGAAGCGCCGGCCCTTTAATGGGGCCGTCCAGCCGGCGCGGCTGAAGTCCGCCTCCACCAGCTCGACCCGATCTTGGAACCCGGCCAGGTTTTCGCGGGCGCGCTCCAGCATCGCCGGCGAGCCATCTATCCCCACCGCCCGGCTGTTCGGGAACGCCTCGAGCACGGCCGACGCCAGCGCTCCGCCGCCGGTTCCCAGATCGGCGAACCAGAACTCGTCGGAAGCGCCAAAGGGCAGGAGCTGGCACAGCAGCTCGAAGTGCCTGCGCCGGCGCTCATCCTGGTCCTGGCGCCCCAGCCATTGGTCGACGTACTCGCCGGAGGTCCAATCGTGAGTGCCGCGGCGAAGCCCCGAGGCGGAGCTGGCCGGCGTGCTCAGGGCGCTACCTCCTAGGCGTGCTCCCAGACGCCGTCGTCGATCTCGTAGCCCTTGTGCTGTGAGATGTCGATCTCGTTGGCTTCCGGATCGAGCACGCGGTACTCGGTCATCGGCCGTACCGCCGGGCGCTTGGTCACGCTGCCCTCGGGCAGGCGCTTCAGGAAGCCATCGATGTCAGTCACTAGGAAGCCGAAGTGGTTCACGCCCTGGCGGAAGTGGCGGGCCGCCCAGCCGCCCTCGGGCGGCTCGGTGATGTCGGCGTCCACGGGGTAGCGTAGGATGGCCAGCGAGGTGGCGCCGTCAGCGGCGAAGCGCGTCGGGTTGCCGGTGCCGCCGGCGCGGATGTTCTTGCTCGTGGACGGCTCCCGGAAGCCGAACACGTTCATGTAGAAGTCCAGCACCTTGTCGTTGTTGGGCACCGACAGCGCCACGTGGCGGATGGCCGGCAGGCCGCGCGGCCCGCTGGGCGCATTGAAATGCTTCTCCGACAGGCTGACCGTGAGGCCGTTGGGGTCGGTCACCCGGTACTCGCCCTGGCACACGCCGCTTGCCTCCGCTTTGATGTCGGCGTGCGGCGCGAACTCCTCCAGCCGGCCCTCGATCTCGCGAATGCTGTCGATCTCGATGCCGAAATGGCTGAAGCCAGGCTCCGAGAAGCCCTCCTTGGGGCGCACCAGCGAGAGGTTGTAGAAGCCGTCGGTCAGGGCGATGTCGCCATCCGAGCGGCCCAGCTCGCGCATGGCAAAGAAATCGGTGTAGAAGCGCGCGAGCTCTTGAGGTTTTTCGGTGACGATGGCCAGGTAGCGGATGCGGGAGTCCATGGCGTTCTCCTGTGGCGTAGGTGCCCTGATGATACTCCTAGAGCCTCAGCTCTAGGCCGGCGTCTTCCGCCAGTTCCGCCAGGCGCCTGCTGGCCCGCCAGCGAGCGGCCGGGCAGGTGCGGCTGCGGGGCGAGATGACGTAGTGGCCCATCAGGTACTTCACGCCCGGCCAGATGGCCAAGATGAGCCGGCAGATGTACAGCGTCGTCGCGTATTGCGCGTCCGTCACCCGTTCACGGTCTGGCTCCCCGTTGTCCTCGGTCTCGATGGAGAACGTCCGCCAGTTGGGGTTCTCGTGCTGCGGGCCCGGCCAACGGTTGCCCGGCTCCAGGATGCCGTTGGCCTCGGCCGCGTCGCACACGGCCGGCTCGATCGACACGTGCTGATAGCCTGCGCCGTCCAGGCCGACGCTGAACGTGCTGGACAGCCCGCCCCAGGCGCTGAACTGAGCGATCGTGCCGTGCTCCGATCCGCATTCAGTGTGGATGACGATGGCCAGCGGCTCGCGCAGGCAGCCGGGCCAGACGTTGGGGCTTGGTACCCAGGCGACGGGCGCTGCCGGTGGTACCGGTGATCCGGCAGCGCTTCTCAGAAAGTGAACTTGCCGGGATTGAGGGCGTTGACCTTGGCCTTGGCTTCCTGCCAATCGGCTTCGGTCACGAAGTTCTGGCGCTTCTTGGCCAGCAGGTAGAGGACGTCGGCTTCGAGGCTGAACTGCGCCGCGACCTGGCGCAGGGCGTCGTCTTGAGCTTGTTCGTCGGGCATGGATGGACCGTACGCCTGCTCCACACCGGATGTAGGATTGCCCGATGCCGAAAATCGACGTTGTCCTGCAGGGCTTCGGCCTGCGAACGGACCAGGGCTCCATCGCCTACTGCGGGGTGACGCTCATACAGGGCACCAAGAACATCCTGGTCGACGTGGCCCATGTGGGCCGGCGCGAGCTGCTGCTCCAGAAGCTGAAGGAGCGCGGCCTCACGCCCAACGACGTCGATCTCGTGTTCCTGACCCATGCCCATTGGGACCACATGCTGAACATCGACGTGTTCCCCAATGCCAGGGTGCTCATCCACCCCAACGAGCGCGAGTACATCAAGCACCCGCACGCTGGCGATTGGGCGACGCCGCGCTACGTCACGCACATCCTCGAGTCGCACCAGCTCCAGGAGGTGCGCGAGGGCCAGGAGATCGATGAAGGCGTGACCGTGATCGAGACGCCCGGCCACAGCCGCGGCAGCATGGCCTTGCTGGTCCGCTCCAACGGCCCGACGGCCGCCGTCACGGGCGACGCCATGGCCGACAGCTGGTGCGCCACCCATGGCTTGCCGCGGCTGATCTTCTGGAGCGTGGACGAAGCCAAGGCCAGTATTCGTAAGGTGCTGGACCGGGCCGAGCTGTTCTACCCGGGCCACGACCGGCCGTTCCGGATCCTGGACGCCGGCCGCATCCAGTACCTGGAGCGCACCAGCATCCGGGTCTTCGGCTGGCCTGAAGCCGGCGAAGGCGAGGGCGGCCCGGGCCTGTTCTACGCCTCCGAGCCGCCCCGCGAGGCAATCGTGCGGGTCGAAGACTAGGCGGCTTTAGCCAGCGCCTTGGCGAGCCGCGGATAGACCTTCCGGGCGTTGCCTTCGAAGATCTTGTGCCGGTCCTCGTCGCTGATCTTCAGCGCGTCGACGTAGCGCTTGGTGTCGTCGAAGTTGTGCCCGGTGTCGGGATCGACGCCTCGCACCGCGCCGACCATCTCCGATGCAAACATGACGTTATCCGCGCCCACGACGTTCACCAGCAGGTCGATGCCCGGCTGGTGGTAGACGCAGGTGTCGAAGAAGATGTTCTTCATCAGCAGATCGCTGAGCTCGCCCTTGCCGGCATCCAGCGCCAGCCCGCGGTACCGCCCCCAGTGATAGGGGATAGCGCCGCCGCCGTGCGGGATCACGAACCGCAGCGTAGGGAAGTCCTTGAAGATCTGCGGATTCTGGATGCACTGCATGAACACCGTCGTGTCGCCGTTGATGTAGTGCGCGCCGGTGGCGTGGAAATTGGGATTGCAGCTGGCGCTGACGTGAATCATGGCCGGCACGTCCAGCTCGACCATCTTCTCGTAGATGGGATACCAGTAGCGGTCGGTCATCGGTGGATCGGTCCAGTAACCGCCCGACGGATCGGGGTTGAGGTTGCAGCCGACGAAGCCGAACTGCGTCACGCAGCGCTCCAGCTCGTCGCGGCAGTTGGCCGGCGACACGCCGGGCGACTGCGGCAGCTGGCACACGCCCACGAAGTTCTCGGGGAAAAGCTGGCAGACACGGTGGATGAGCTCGTTGCAGTGCTCCGACCAGAAGCGGCTGATGGTCTCGTTGCCGAAGTGGTGGCCCATGCTGGCGGCGCGTGGAGAGAAGATGGTCACATCGGTCCCGCGCTCGCGCTGCAGTTTGAGCTGGTTCTTCTCGATGGTCTCCCGGATCTGGTCGTCGGTGATGTTGAGCGTGCCCTTCGTCGGAGTGCCGATCTGCGAGATCTGATTGCCGCGATACGCCTCGAGCTGGGGTGGCGCAGTGGTGTAATGCCCGTGAATATCGATGATCATGTAGTCTCTCTCCGGTTGGTTCAGAGCACATCATACGCACCCCGCCTCGATGAACTCGGCGGGGACCTCGACTAAAAGGAGACGCGCGTGGCCGAGATTCCCCGCCTCAACCCTGTCATCAAGCTGCTGGCCGAGGGCAAGCCGGTGTTCGTGCCCTTCACCCCTGCCAGCATCGAGAACGCCATCGCCATGAGCGCCAGCCAGTACGACGGTTGCGTGTTCGAGATGGAGCACAACCCGTACGACATCCGGACGCTGCGCGACTGCTTGCAATACATGCTGAACCGCCAGCAGATCCTGGATGGCGGCACGCTTACGCCGCGCGTCGCGCCCTTCGTACGGATCCCGCCCAACGGCATCGAGAAGAACTCCTGGATCGCCAAGCAGGTGCTGGACATTGGCGTCTACGGCATCATCTGGCCGCACTGCAGCACGGTCGAGGAGGCGGCGAGCGCCGTTTCCGCCTGCCGCTATCCGCGCCGCGAGGAAGCCCCGCGCTACTTCCCCCCCGGCATCCGCGGCGACGCGCCCAACGCAGCGGCGCGCTATTGGGGCATCAGCAACCAGGAGTACTACAAGCGTGCCGACGTCTGGCCGCTGGACCCGAACGGAGAGATCCTGGTCATCATCCAGTGCGAGGAGCTGCGGGCCATCAAGAACCTGCCCAAGATGCTGGAGGAGGTGCCGGGCATCGGCGTGGTGCTTATCGGGGAGGGCGACCTCGGCCAGGAGATGGGCATCCCGCGGCAGTACGACCACCCCGACCTTCGCGCCGCCATGGCCGACATCATCGCCATTTGCAAGGAGCACAACGTGCCGGTCGGCCACCCGCACGTGGACGCCGACAACGTCGAGCGCGTGCTGTCTGAGGGCTACACCTGGCTCATGCCCTCACCAGTCGTCAGCCACCCTGGGCTGATGAAAGGGCTGCAGCTTTCGGGCCGGGCGGGCTGACTTAGGCCGGCTTGCCGGTCTTGATGATCTGATCCAGCTTGTCCTTGGTCACACCCACCCATTTGCCCTTCATCTGGCCGAATGGGAAGTTGGCCAGCTCGTTGGCGTCGCGGTCCCAGCCGCGGCCAATCTCCTTATAGGTCTCGAGCAGCTTCGGGCCAACGCCGCTGCCCTGCTGGACGATCTGATAGACGTAGTTGTTCGACACCAGGTCGTTGTCCTGGTCCACCTTGACTGGCCCCTTGGCCGTATCGACGTTCGTTTGGCGAAGCGCTTCGGCCAGCTTCTCCTTGTCCTCGACGTTGCCGTCGACCTTCTTGATGGCGGCTTCGACGATCTGGGCGCCGGACCAGCCCTGACCCACGTCGGTCGACAGCACGCGTCCGGGGTACTTAGCCTGCCAGGCTTTCTTGAGCGCGTCGTTGGCGGGCGAGTCGTAGCAGCCGCAGTAGATCTCGACGCCGACCGCGTTGAGCATCTTCTCCTTCAACTGGGATAGGCTCAGGGCTGACGTCGGGCCGACCAGCGGGCTCACGATCTGCAGCTTGCGGTTGCCGACGTAGTTGCCAATCTGCTCGCCAAAGCGCAGCCCGTCGGCGCCGGCTTCATTGACCAGCAGGAGATCTGCGTCCGGCTTGAGCTGAGCGAGGAAGGGTCCGAAGTCTGCCGTCCCCAATGCGGCGTACTGCTCTTGCACGACGGCCCCGCCGCGCTTGATGAACGCGCTGGCAAAAGCGTCGGCAAGCTCCAGGCCGCCGACGATGTCGTTGGTCATCATGGTCGCCTTGCGGTAGCCGTTCTTATAGGCCCAGTCGGCCGCCACGTCCGAGGTGGCGCTGGCCACCTCGCTGAAGCGCGTGGTCCACGGGTTCTTGATTTTGGGGTCGGTCATCAGGTTCTGGTTGGGGCAGTTGCCGGTGATGGCCAGCGGGACCTGGGCCTCCTTGGCGTAGCCAACCAGGGCGTTGCAGATCGGCGAGATGTGTACGCCGGTGATCAGGTGGACCTTGTCGGACTCGACCAGCTGCTTGGCCTTGGTCAGGCCCTGGTCCGGCCGCCCGCCATCGTCGGCGACAACGACCTCGACCTTGCGGCCGGCGATGGTGTTGCCGATGGACTCCAGGTAGAGCATGAAGCCGTCCTGGTGGTCCTTGCCGATGGTGGCGAATGAGCCGGTGAGCGACTCGTCCAGGCCGATCCGGATGGGGCCGTTGCCCGCGGCAGCGGGCTTGGCGCTCGCAGCCGCGCTGCCCGCCGCGCTTGCCGCCGGCTTGGCGCTGGCCGATGCCGCGGGTTTCGCCGGAGCGGAGCTCGCGGCGGCCGCGCTGCTGGCGGCGGGTTTCACCGGGGCGGAGCTGGCCGCTGGACTGGCCGCCGGAGCTGCTCCTTCGCCGCACGCGGCCAGCAAACTGGCACCACACACAAGCGCGCCCAGCGCGCTGATTCGCACGTTTCTCACGGATACTAATGATTGATCGGGCGGCGCAAGCGTGGGTGCGAGTACCCTACACCCAATGCCTTATCTCGACCTGCCCGGCGTCAAGCTGTGGTACATCGAGGCCGGCCGGGGCGACGTGCCGGTCGTCTTTATGCACGCTGCCTCGGGTACCAGCGATTCGTGGCTCTTTTACCAGTTCCCGGCATTCGTCTCCGCCGGCTGCCGCTGTCTGGCCTACGATCGCCGCGGCTGGGGCCAGTCGCAAGCTGATCCCGCCAGCGGCGAGCAGCCCGGCTGCGCCAGTGATGATCTGCTGGCTTTCGTGGATCGACTGGGCCTCGACCGGTTTCATCTCGTCGGCACGGCCGCCGGAGCGGCGCCGTCCGTCGACTTCGCCCTGAGCCATCCCGAGCGCCTGCGCAGCCTGGTCCTATCGACCTGCACCGGCGGCGTCCAGGAGCCAGAGTACTTGGCGTGGCACGAGCGCGCCCGGCCGCCGGAATTCCAGGCCCTCCCAACCTACCTCCGCGAGACCAGCGCCGGCTATCGCGGATCGAACCCGGAAGGCCTGCGGCGCTGGATTCAGATTGAGCGCGCCAGCCGTGGCGACACCGCCGCCCGCCAGCGGCCGCGCAATCACATCACTTATGCCGCGCTCGAGGCGCTGGCCGTGCCCGTGCTGGCCATCACTGGCGGCGCCGACGCCACCACCCCGCCGGCGCTCATGCGCCTGTTCATTCCCCACCTTCCGAACTGCGCGGTGGTCGACATCCCCGAGGCCGGACACGCCGCCTTCTGGGAGCAGCCCGACGTCTGGAACCGCCACGTGCTGGAGTTCATTCGCGCCCGCTAGCCGCCAGGCCCCACAAGCGGCGGATCGCCTCTTGGCGTGCTGGCCGGCGGCCGCGCCGCCGCAAGCGGCCAGGCCAAGGATCAGAAGGATGCTGGGTGCCGTCCACAACGAGCCGGGGGCTTTCATGGCCTTGGATGCTGTTACGCTGAAATGCCTAGCCAACGGGTGTGTCACGCCGGGACCAAGCGCGATGCGGCTCGTGATGCAGGAGATGGCGCCAAGCAGGACGTTCAGCTCGCGCCAGATCATGTGCGAGTCGCCGGCCAGCACCTCGTCGAATCCGAGCTCGTCGGCGATCGGCGCCAGGCGCACCATCTCGGGCGCGGGCGGGATCGGAAACAAGGTGATCCCGACGCGCATGCTAGGTCGTGGCGGAGCGCAAGCGCGCCGTCTCCTCGGGCAGCACGGCCATGCGCGCGGGATCGATGGCCACTCCGTAGTCGCGCGCTGCGCCCTCGATGCTCACGTACCCGTTGAGCACATCCTCCAGCACCTCTTCGGGCGGGCGGCTGAACGGATCGCCAAACCCGCCCCCACCCGGCATGTCCACGCGGAAGGCGTCGCCGGCGTGCATGTCCAGGGTCTCCAGCGGCTTGAGGGCGCGTTCGCTCGGCAGGCCGGGGTTCAGCGTCGCGGAGACCGTCGGCGGCGCCTTTCCGCCCAGCACGCCCCAGCCCGAGTACCGGAACTGGTGGCCCAGTCGCAGCGTAACCAGCCCGTCGCCTTGCAGCTCGTACTCCTTGCGGTAGCCTGGACCGCCCCGGTACCGGCCCGCGCCGGCGCTGTCCGGAAGCCATTGGAAGCAGCGGACTCGGATGGGGTATTCCGTCTCGATGATCTCCACCGGCGTGCTCGGCGTGACGTGGCTCATGGCCATAACCGGCGACGTGCCGTCGTGCGTCGGCGTCGCGCCCAGGGCGGTGACCATCAGCTCGTACTGGATCGGCTGGCGCCCGGTGCGACTCCGGCGGTAGCCGACGGCGATCGCGCCGATGCCGAACCCCGCCGTCCCAACCGCCCGCTTGGGGTTGAACTGCGCCAGCGCCTTCTGGATCGTGCTGTACACAACGTGCGTGAAGCCGTAGTAACTGTTGACCGGCGCGGGCCACCGCGAGTTGGTGATTCGCCCCTCGGGGTTCACCAGTGTCAGCGGCCGCCGCACGCCGTCGTTGATCGGGATGGCCGGATCGAGGTACGAGAGCAGCGCCAGCAGGGCCGCGGTTTCGGCGTGCTGCGGCCGCAGGTTGATCGGGCCTTTGGCCTGCTCGTTCATATTCGAAAAGTCCACACTGATCGTGTCGCCGCTCTTGACGACCCTCACCTGGACGTGGACTGGCTTGTCCAGATCGACGCCGTCGTTGTCGACCCAGCCCTCCGCCTCGGCTTCGCCGTCGGGCCATTTGGCCAGCTCGCGCCGCGTCCAGCGCTCTGTGGCCGCCAGGCGCTCGGCCATGGCGAACTCGATCGTCCCGGTCCCATACTCGCCGCACAGGTCGCGAACGCGCTGAGCGCCGACTTTGGTGCAGCCCACCTGGGCGCGGATGTCGCCGGCAACCGTCTCCGGGCTACGGCTGTTGCGCTTGACGATGGCCTCGACCTCCTTGACGATCCCGTCGCGAGTCCAGTAGCGGACGCCGGGCAGGAGCAGGCCATCGTGGAAGATCTCGCGCGCCGCCGCGCCCGATGAGCCGGGCACCAGGCCGCCTAGGTCGGTCTTATGGGCGATGCTCACGCAGAAGGCGACCACACGATCCTGGGCGAACACCGGCGTCACGATGACCAGGTCCGGGACGTGCAGGTTGCCGCCGGAATAGGGATCGGTCAGGATGAAGCTGTCGCCATCCTCCATCGCCTCCAGCGGGTAGTTGGCCAGCACGCCGCGCACACTCAGCGCGTACGGCATGAGATGGTACGGCGCGCCGGCGGCCATGACCACCGCCCCGGTTCGGTCGCAGATGCCGGCCGAGCCGTCGAAGGATTCGCGAAGGATGGTCGAGTAGCCGCTGTGGAACAGCCGGTGCTCCATCGTGGCCACGATCTCCCGCAGCCGGCTGTTGATCACTTCGAGTGTGATGGGATCGACCACGGTCAAGACTCCACCGTTATCGTCAAGGTGCCGAACCGGCCGGCTTCCGCCAACTGTCCCGGCAGGATCACCGTGGTCGAATCTGCCTGCTCGACGATCGCCGGCCCATTGATGACGTTGCCGGCCCGCAGAGCCTCGCGCCCGTAGATCGGGGTCTCGACATAACCTTCGCTCTCCTCGAACAGCACCGGCCGGTGGCCCACCAGGGCGCGGTCGGCTGAGCTCGTGCCGGCCCCAATCTCCGCCAGCTGGAGTTTGGGCACGGCGCTTATAGAGACCACCCGTGCGTTCACCACCTCCGGCACTTCATCCGGCGCAGAGATGCCATATACTTCCTGATGCAGCCGGTCGAAAGCGCGGCGGATCGTCTCTTTGCCCGCTTCGTCCAGATCGCCCGCCGGGCAGGGCACGGTCAGCTCATAGCCCTGATATGGGTAGCGCAGGTCGAGCTGGCGCAGGAGCGTCAGCTGAGCCACGTCGAACTGCTCCTGTCGCGCCTCGTCGCGCGCCCGCTCCTCCAGCTCGGCGAACAGCGCGTTGAGCTCGCCCGCGGGCAGGTTGGCCAGCGGCGCCAACCGGCTCTGCAGGTAGTAGTGCTTGACGTCGGTCTGCAGCAGGCCCATGGCGCAGCTGACGCCCGGGAAAGGCGGCACGATCACCCGCGGGATGCCTACGTTCCGCGCCACTTGGCTAGCGTGAATCGGCCCCGCGCCGCCGAAGGCGACCAGGGCGAACGTCCGCTGGTCAAGCCCGCGCTCCACCAGCGACAACCGCAGCCCGACTTCCATGTTTGCATTCACCACCTGGACGATGCCCAGGGCCGCCCGCTCGAGGCTGAGTCCCAGAGGCTTGGCGATGCGCTCCTCGATGGCCTCCCGCGAAAGCTCAGGGTCGATGCTCATGCGGCCGCCCGCGAAGGATGTAGGGTCGAGATAGCCCAGCACCAGGTTGGCGTCAGTCACCGTCGGCTCCTGGCCCCCGAGCCGGTAGCACGCCGGGCCCGGATCGGCGCCCGCCGAGTGAGGGCCAGCCTTCAGCAACCCGTCCGGTCCGATCCAGGCGATAGTTCCACCGCCCGCGCCAAGGGTGCGGATATCGATCATTGGCGTGCCGATATCCTGCGCGCCCACTTTTCCCTGCCGGTTCTCCTGGAACTGGTTGTCCGGCAGCACGGCAATATCGGTGCTGGTGCCGCCCATATCGAATGTCGTCACGTTGCGCTCGCCCGCGAGCTGGCCGATGGCCGAGCCGAAGATGACGCCCGCCGCTGGGCCGGACAGCAGCGTTTGATTCGGGTACTGGGCGGCGACGTCGATACGCATCAGCCCGCCGTTCGACTGCATGATGAATAGCTGCTCGGTGGTCAGTCCGGTCTCGCGCAGACCTCTCGACAGCCGCTCCAGGTAGCGGGTGATCACCGGCCCCACGTACGCGTCGAGGACGGTCGTGGATGTCCGGGCGTACTCACGAATGACCGGAAGCACGACGCTTGACAGCGACAGCCGGCATTCCGGGTGCTCGTCGCCAAAGATCTCCGCCGTGCGCTGCTCATGGCGCGGGTTCATGAACGAGAACAGGTAGCAGACGGCAGCGGACTCGATACCCTCGGCTTTGAACCGGCGCGCCGCCTCACGCACGGCGGCCTCGTCCAGTGCCTCGATCTCTGCGCCGTCAAACGCGATCCGCCCCTCGATCTCGACGGTCCGCTTCTGAGGGATGAGCGCCACCGGCTTCTGGTAGAAAGTGTCGATCAGGTCCGAGCCGCTGGGCCGCGTGCCGCCGCGCAGGTCATAGACCGCTCGGAAGCCGCGGTTGATGAGCAGGCCCGCTTTGGCGCCCTTCAGCTCCAGCAGGGCGTTCGTCGCCACCGTGGTCCCGTGGGCGAAGAAGCGAATGCCCTCGGGCGCGATCTCGGGGAAGGTCCGGACCAGCTCCTGCAGGCCGTCGACAACTGCTCGGGCCGGGTCGGCTGGGACCGAGGGCACTTTGGTGACGTGGAGCGTGCCTGTCTCGGGATTGCTCGCCGCCACATCGGTGAACGTCCCCCCAATATCGATCCCGACCAGCCACTCAGCCATGCGGGAGCGATTCTAGGCGGCTCAGGTGCGCCACGTAATCGGCTACGCCGCGCACCCCAGGGTAGTCCCGCCGGTCCCCCAGCTCGGCCCGCGCGCGCTCGATGCTCAGCAGGCCGGCCGTGGCCGTGGGAGGCTCGCCTTCCCGCTCATCGAACGTCAGCCGGTGCCGCGGACAAACCGGCATCACCTCCTCCGCGAACTGTCGCGCTCGACCAGCAGGCGGACGGCCCACGAGCCGATGGTGCCCAGCGCGCCTGTCACCAGGATCACGGGCGGGGAGCCTATCACAGCCTGCGAGCGCTATGCTGCGCGCATGGCAGTGAAAGAGCTTGGCCACCTGGTGCTGTACGTGCGCGACGTCGAGCGCTCGCGGCGCTTCTACCGCGATGTGCTGGGCTGGAAAGAGATCACCGAGAGCTTTGAAGGGCAGCCCGTGGCGGCCTTCTCGTCGGGCCGGACACATCACGAGCTGCTGCTGATCGAGGTTGGGCCCGACGCGGCGCCGATCCCACAGGGCCGGCGGGTGGGCTTGTACCACTTCGGCTTGAAGGTCGGCGAGACGGATGAGGAGCTGCGGGCGGTGCTGCGCCGCCTGCAGGAGCACAACGTGAAGATTGTCGGTGCGTCCGACCATACGGTGACGCACAGTTTGTATATCGAAGATCCCGATGGGAACGAGATCGAGCTGTACATCGACGTCCAGCCCGAGGTCTGGCGCGAGGACCCCAAGGCGGTCCTGGCGCCTATCAAGCCCCTGCGGCTGTAGGCAGGTTCCAGGGACGCAGTCCCTGGAACCTGTGTCTTTCTCCCTAGGAGGGCAACCTCCCTACCATACATTTGCCATGCTGGAGCACCTGCAAGGCGAACCCATCGAGCAGATCCGCACCAGCTTCCGCTGGCGCATCCCCGACCGCTTCAATGTCGGCCTCGACGCCGCCGATCGCCACCCGCGGAGTGCCCTGGCTGTCCGCCACATCAACCCCGACGGATCCACCGCGGACCTCACCTACGGCCAGCTCTCTGAGCAGAGCAACCGGCTCGCCAACGCCTTGGCCGCCTGGGGCGTCCGGCCTGGCGATCGCGTGGCCGTTGTCCTACCCCAGGACCCCAAGGTCGCCGTCGCCCATGTCGCCGTCTACAAGATGGGCGCCATCGCCGTGCCCATGACCGTGCTGTTTGGCCCCGACGCCCTAAGGGCTCGCCTGGCCGACAGCGGCGCCAAAGTCGTGATCACCAACGCCGCCACGTGGGAGAGGATCGACCCACTCCGTGAGGATTTGCCCGATCTCGAACGCTGCCTACTCGATACGGAATGGGACGACCTGGTGAGCCGTGCAAGCCCGCGCTTCACGCCCGTGGACTCCGCCGCTGACGATCCGGCCCTGCTGATTTACACCAGTGGGACCACCGGTGGGCCCAAGGGCGCGTTGCACGGCCATCGCGTGCTTCTCGGTCATCTGCCCGGCTTCGAGCTGTCCCACGATTTCTACGGCCAGCCAGGCGACCGCTTCTGGACGCCGGCCGACTGGGCCTGGATCGGCGGCCTGTACGACGCCGTCTTCCCGGTCCTGCACTTCGGCAGCAGCATCGTCAGCTTGGCCGCCTCGGGACCGTTCGATCCTGAACGCGCCCTCGACCTCATGGCCCGCCACGAGGTGGGCAACACCTTCCTGCCGCCGACCGCGCTCAAGCTCATGCGCCAGGCCGGCGCGAAGCCTCCGCCGGACCTTCGCCTGCGGACCATCATGTCGGGCGGCGAGGCGCTGGGCGAAGAGGTGCTGGACTGGGCCCGCGAGCACTTGGGCGTGACGGTCAACGAGATCTACGGCCAGACCGAGTGCAACTACGTCGTCGGCAACTCGCACACGCTCTACCCGGCGCGGCCAGGCAGCATGGGCCGGGCCTACGTAGGCCATGAGGTCACCGTGCTCGATGCCGATGAGAACGGCCTGGGAGAGGTCGCCGTCCGCGCGCCCGATCCGGTCATGTTCCTGCGCTACTGGAATAACGCCGGCGCCACGCGCGAGAAGTTCAAGGGAGAGTGGATGCTGACCGGCGACATGGCGACGCTGGACGCGGACGGCTATTTCTGGTTCAAGGGTCGCAAGGACGACGTCATCAGCTCGGCCGGCTACCGCATCGGCCCTACCGAGATCGAGGAGTGCCTCATGCGCCACCCGTCCGTGGCTATGGCCGCCGTCGTCGGCGTGCCCGATCCCGTGCGCGGCCAGTCGGTGAAGGCCTTCATCGTCCTGAAGCCCGGCTTCGAGCCGGATGCGGCCGCGCTCCAGGATTTCGTTCGCCGGCGGCTGGCCGCCTACGAGTATCCGCGATCCATCGAATTCGTGCCCGAGCTGCCGTTGACCACCACCGGCAAGATCCGCCGGACGGAATTGCGGGCGCGCTAGGCCGAGGCCAGCCCGCCCTCCGGCACGCCATAACCGCTGCGCGGCGCCGGGTCCCCTACCACCCGGTTTCGGATGTACCCAACACGCTCGACCGCGCCCTCCATGAGGTCGCCCGGCTTCAGCGGGCTCACCCCGCTGGGCGAGCCGGTCGAGACCACGTCCCCAGGCTCCAGGGTCATGGCCGCCGTGAGCCAGGCCACCTGGTAGGGGATGTCCTTCATCAGGTCGCGCGTGTTGCCGTTCTGCTTGAGCTCCCCGTTCACCTTCAGCGTAATGTTCAGGTTGTGTGGGTCAGGCACCTCGTCCTGGGTCACGAACCACGGCCCCATGACGGCGAACGTGTCGAACCCCTTGCCGCGGTCCATGCGCCGGTTGTCGAGCTGCGGCACGTCGCGGGCCGAGACGTCGTTGAACGCGACATAACCGGCGATGTACTCGAAAGCCCGTTCCTCCGGCACGCGCCGGGCCCGCCGGCCGATCACATAGGCCAGCTCCATTTCGTGATCGACGTGCTGGCTCTCGGGCGGCAGGACCACGTCGTCGAACGGCCCGATCAGGGCCGATGGCGCTTTAAGGAAGCCCTGCAGGCGCTCGGCGAGCGGCGGGCCGCCATGCTTGGCCGCCATCTCGCGCCGGTGGTCGACGTAGTTGGCGCCCATGCACCAGATCTTGGAGGGCTCCGGGATAGCCGGCGCCAGCGGCACAGCGCCCATCCGCCAGCGGATCGAGGCCAGCCGCTCCGGGTCGCGCTGCTGGGCCGAAGCGATCCAGTCCGCCAGCTCGCGCGCCCGCTCTAGCCCGTCCGGCAGGGCCAGGACATCGCCGATGGCCGGCGGCATCTCCAGCGGCGCCAGCCGCAGCGCCTGGCGCATCGTCTGGCCGCCGTCCTGATGCAGCCGCAGGGCGCACGCGGCCGACAGGTCGATCAGGTCCTCGCCGAGAACCAGCGCGCTGCGCCGGCCCCAGTAGGTGTTCAGCGTGGCCAGCTTCACGCCGGCGCCTCCGCTCCCCAGATCTGCTTGTAGAAGCCGGACTTCTGGAGGTTGTCCAGGAATGCGCGGCTGAAGAAGTCCTCCGGTTTCGCGGTCGCAGCCTTCGGGCTGGCTGTGTCCAGGCCCATGAGCGTGTCCTTCACGTCCTGCGTCGCGAACTCCGGCACCTTGTTCTGGTGCGGCTCGATCAGCGAGTAGGCTGGCTCGGCCTCGTTGGCGTCCAGCTTCATGTACTTGCCGGCGACCTGCAGCGCGGCGGCCTGGTCCTTGTGCAGGATGTACAGGGCCTCGGTGATGGCCTTGAGGTAGGCTTCCACGGCCGCCGGCTGGCTGGTCGCGAAAGCTTTGCTGGTGAACAGCCCGCCCATGATGAAATGCGTCTTGGCGTCCAGCAAGCTCATCAGCCGGATGAGGCCTGCGTCCTCCGCGCCTTTCCGCTCGCCGATGTCGATGCTGGTGAAGTCGGCCGCTCCGTTCACAATGGCCGCCAGGCGCGCCGCCGGGGTGTTGAACCCGGTGACGTATTTGACCTCGTTGCGATTGATGCCCCAGTTGGCCAGGGCGATGAGAATGGCCGTCTCGCCGAAATCCCCGCCCTTGTTGATGGCCGCGTTCTTGCCCCGCACATCCTCCGGCCGGCGGATCTTCTTCGGGTCGGCCACGATGTCGTTGGTGATCACGTTCAGCGTCGAGCCCACGAGCAGCGTGTCGCCGCCCTCCATGTTGGCCAGAAACGTTGACGATCCGGTGCTGCCGATGACGTCGACCGAGTGCGACAGCAGGGCCGTGGTGATGTTCGAGCCCGTGATCTGCGTCAGCTCGACGTCCAGTCCGTACTTCTTGAACAGGCCCTTTTCGTAGGCTATCCAGGCCGGCGCGTTGAGCATCGTCGGCTGGCCGTAGGCTGCTTTCAGCTTGGTGAGCGGGCCCGGCGCCGATGCCGGGCCGCCGCTGGCTGGAGCGGCCGGCGCAGCCTGCCCGCACCCGGCCAGGAGCAGCATTGCCACGAGGATGGCCAGACGCGTCATAGCCGGAACAGCCGCGCGGCGTTGTCCCACAGGATGGCCCGCCGCCGTTCGGATGAAAGGTCCTCGGCGCCGGCGATGTGGTCCACCTCGTTCGGGAAGAACTTCGCGAGCTCCGGCAGTGGGTAGTGGCTGCCCCACACCACCGTGTGCTCGCCGAGCTCATCCATAACATCCGGCAGGCTGTTCTCCCAGGGGTCGCAGGCGGCGAACATCTGCCGCTCGAAGATGTCTTCCGGGGGCAGGACGTTGGGCGCGTCGGTGCCGAAGCTGTTGCCCCAATGCTCGTCCAGGCGGTCGATCCAGAAGGGCAGCCAGCCGCAGCCGGCGCCGATGAGGCCCACCTTTAGGCCGGGGAAGCGCTCCAGGACATTGTGGCCGCTGAACGAGGCCGCTGCCAGCCACAGCTCGAACGGCTCCGCCACTCCCTTGAGGGCGAATGGCGCGCGGTAGCGGTCGTGGCCGATCTGCGGCGCCGGCAGGCCGGGCGCCTGGCTGACCACCAGCGGAACGCCCACCGCCTCGGCGGCGGCGTACAGCGGGTCATAGACGCGGTCGTGCGGCTTGCGCCCGAGCAGCGGGTTGGGCAGGATCAAGCCGGCCACGAACTTCAGGTCGTTGGCTGCGCGGCGCAGCTCGGCTGCTGCTGCGCTCGGGTCCTGCAGCGGCAGCAGCGCCACGCCCTTCAGCCGGTCGCGATGAGACGCAATCTGCTCGGCCAGCCAGTTGTTGTAAGCGCGGCATAGGGCAGCCGCGAGCTCCGGGTCGACGTGCTCCGCCGCGACGGCGTACATGGCCGCTGCCGGCAGCAGGATGGCGGCGTCCACGCCCTCCGCGTCCATGTCGTGCAGGCAGTGTTCGATGCCGAAGCTGGCGTCCCGCAGGTAGTCCGGGAACCCCTGCAGCACCGGCCGGCCGCGCACCCGTAGGCTCAGCGGACTTCCGCCCACGCTGATCTCCTCACGGAAAGCCGGCTCCAGCCAGTCCCGCCAGACCTCCGCCGGCTCGATCACGTGCCGGTTGCAGTCGGCTACCCGGAAGCCGCCTCTCACACCAGCACCGCCGAGGCGACGGGCAGGTTGTAGAACCGCGCCGGGTTGTCGAACAGGATCTTGCGTTTGAAGGTCTCGGGGATGCGTTCGTTCTCCAGCACCGGCGCAACGGTATTGGGAAAGTAGTTGATGGCGTCGTGGTGCGGGTAGTCCGAGGCCCACATCAGGCAGTTCTCGCCGACAAGCCGGCCGAGCTGCGGGATGCCCTCTTCCTCGGCCTCGCATGAAATGAAGCACTGCCCGCGCGTGAAGTACTCCGACGGCTTCCGCTGGCCGGCGTAGCCGTCGCGGAAGGCCGGCACGTCATACAGCACATCCAGGCGCTCCAGCAGGTAGGCCAGCCAGCCGCAGCCCGATTCGAGGAAGGCGAAGCGCAGGTTCGGGTGGCGGTCCAGCACGCCGTCGGTGGCCAGCGACACGAACGCAGCCATCTGCTCCATGGGATGGCGAGCGGCGTGGAGGAGGAAGCGCGTATCCACACGACCGGTGCCCAGCCAGCGGAAGCCCATCTGGTCCTGCCCGCCGCCGCGGTGCGGCGGTACCTCGCCGGTGTTGCCCTCGTGATAGCCGATGGGCACGTTCAGCTCCTCCGCCAGCGCGAGCAAGGGCTCGTAGGCCGGGTCAGAAACGGTGCGGCCGAAGTGCGGGTTGGGCCGCCAGAACACGCCTGCCAGGCCGAGCTCGCACACCGCCCGCCGCAGCTCCTTCTCTGCCAGGGCCGGGTCTTGAAGCGGAAGCAGCGCCATACCGAGCATGCGATCGGGCGCGATCGAGCAGTAGTCGTGCAGCCAGTTGTTGTACGCGCGGCAGAGCGCTGCCGACAGCTCGGGGTCCAGATCCTCGAACCAGCAGAACGACAGGCCGGCCGTGCTGAACAGCACGCCGACATCTACGCCCTCCCGATCCATGTCGTCGATGTACGACTGGTTGTCGTAGCCGCGCCGCACCGCGTGCTTGAAGGCACCGCGCCAATAGGCGTCGCCGCCGAAGCGCTCACGCCGGATCGGCTCCTTGGGCACGATCGTCCCGATGTAATGGCGGAACGGCCGGTCCACGTACGTGTCCCACATGTCGGGCGGCTCCATGACGTGGCGGTCGCAGTCGATGATCTTGAACCCGTTGCGCATGGTGGTCTTAGGATATGCCGGATGAAGATCAGCCGCTTTCACACTCGCCTGCTCGACGTCCCGGGCAAGTACCGCTACCACGTGGTCACGCACCTCGAATCGCCGGATGGCGCCACCGGCTTCGGCTACGTGAAGACGGCCCGCCCCGGCCAGGCCCGCGCCCTCAAAGAGCTGGCCGACGATCTGGGCGAGCAGCTCGCCGGCAAAGAGCTGGCCGGCCCCGCCGAGATGTGGGCGGCGATGCACAAGCTGTGCTACAGCGTCGGCTTTCGCGGAGCGTCACTGCAGGCCATGGCCGGCATCGACGCCGCGGCGTGGGACATGTACGCCCGCGGCGTCGGGCTGCCGCTGTACCAGGTGCTTGGCGGCGCGCGCAGCCGCGTGCGGGCCTACGCCAGCCACGCTCTGGCGAGAGGCGCAGGCGCGGATCAGCTGGCCAGGGCCGCTCAGGACGCCGTGGCCCAGGGCTGGTCGGCCATGAAGATGCGCGTCGGTGGGCGCGATCCGCTGATCGACTTCGAGTGCGTGCGTGCCGTCCGTGAAGCGGTGGGCCCCGCCGTGGACGTCATGGCCGACGTCAACTGGAACTGGACGGCCGCTGAGTCGGTCCGTTTCGGCAGGCTGCTCGAGCCCTACGACTTGTACTGGCTCGAAGATCCGACCCCGGAAGACGATGCCGAGGGCATGGCACATGTCCGCGCCTCGCTGCGCATGCCGATTACGGCCTGCGAGCGGCTCGAGTCGCTCGACCAGTTCCGGCGCTTCTTATCTGCTGGCGCCGTGGACATCATCATGATCGACCTGCAGCACGTGGGCGGCGTCACGCCGTGGCTGCGTATAGCCGATCTCGCGCACGGCTTCGGTATTCCTGTGGCCGGCCACGCCTTCCCGGACTGGTGCAGCCACTTGCTGTGCGCTGTCCCGAACGCCCTTATCCTGGAGTACTTCCCGCACTGGGACGTCCTCTATAAGGAAGGCGTGCAGGTGGACAATGGCTGGGTGACGCCCTCGAGCAAGCCCGGGCTGGGGCTCGAGCCGGACGAAGCGCAGCTGGAGAAGTTCGCGCTGGCATAAATTCCGCTAGCGTGTCCGCCCGCGATGAAACGCTCTAGATTGGCCCTGGCTTCCCTCCTCACAATCCTTCTAGGACTTTTCGGCGCGACGCCGGCGGCAGCCCAATCCGCGCCCATCATTACCGCCGACTTCGCCATCGGCGGCGGGCGCTTCTACTCGCAGGCCAACGGCGGCGTCAGCGACACCGGCTTCGCCGTCACCGACGACGGCGGCGTGCCGATGTGGACCTGGTTTCAGCGCTACGGCGGCCCCGGTCTCCTCGGCTATCCCAACACCGGCCGGTTCGTGCTGGATGGCTTCAACGTCCAGGGCACGCAGCGCGTGCTGCTGCAGTGGCAGCCCGGCCCTGGCGTGATGATGTTCGTCAACATCTTCGACCGCATGCACGACGCGGGCCTGGATGGACAGCTCCAGAACCAGTTCCAGATCCCGCCGCAGGTGGACAACTCGGCGGCCGAGAAGGGCCTGACCTTTGACCAGGTGCGGGCCATCCGTGAGAGCTGGCTGGACTTCGCTAACCCGGCCTTCAAGAATCAGTACTTCTCCGATCCCTTCCACATCGACCACTACGGCCTGCCGACGTCGAAGATCGTCGACTTCGGGCCGTTCCTGACCATCCGGCTTCAGCGTGTTGCCTTCCAGCTGTGGAAGACCGACGGGCCGGCCGGCATCAAGGCCGGCCAGCTGGTGCTGGTTCTCGGCTCCGATATCGCCAAAGCTCTGAACTTCTATCCCAAGGACGCCAGCACGCCGGCCGGCGCGCCGGTCAAATCGGTGCCGGGCGCGGCCAGTCCGAGCGGGCTGCAGTACGGCTTCGTGGCGCACGCCATCGATAACCAGGGCGCAGCAGCCCTGGCCGGCATTCAGGACGCCGGCTTCAAGTGGCTGCGCCAGCAGGTGCGCTGGTGCGACTACCAGAAGACCGCGGGCCAGCCGCCCAACTGGGGCGACCTCGATGCGCTCGCCAGCGACGCCGCCGCGGGCGGAATCCGCGTCCTGTTCAGCGTCGTCTGCGCTCCCTCATGGGCGGCCGTGCCCAACGGCGCCTTTCCCAAGAACCCGGCTGATCTGGCGGCCTTCATGTCGGCCATGGCCAACCAGTTCAAGGGCCGCGTCCAGGCGTACGAGATCTGGAACGAAGCCAACTTCGCCCGCGAGGTTGGCCCAGGCAACATCAACGCCGGCAACTATGTCGAGCTGCTGCGGGCGGTCTACCCGGCCATCAAAGCGGCCGATCCCGGTGCGCTGGTTGTCTCGGGGGCGCCCACCCCGACCGGCGTGAACGACCCCAACGTCGCCCAGGACGATCTGGTCTATCTCTCGAACATGTACGCCTACCAGGGCGGGGTGGTCAAGCAGTTCTTCGACGTCTTGGGCGCGCATCCGCAAGGCTACGGCAACGCGCCCGAGGAAACGGTGTTCAATCACCAGCAGCCGAACTTCTCCAACCATCCCAGCTTCTTCTTCCAGCGCGCCGAGGACTACCGCAACCTCATGGTCCAGGTGGGCGACGGCCAGAAGCCCATCTGGGCCACTGAGACCGGCTACGACTCGAACGGCATGGCGCCGGCCGGCTACGAGTACGCCCGCACCATCACCGAGGCCCAGCAGGCCGATTACCTCATCCGTGAGTTCAACCTGGTTAAGCAGCGCTGGCCGTGGATGGGCGTCGTGTTCGTGTGGAACCTGAACTTTCAGGCGGTCGTGCCGCAGGTCGACGAAAAGTGGGGCTTCGGCGTGCTGCGCGCCGACTATTCGCCCCGGCCCGCCTACACGGCGCTCCTGAACATGCCGAAGTAAGCGCCGTACACTTGGGCGCATGCCCGAGGCCGTCATCGTCGCTGCAGGGCGCTCGCCCATCGGCCGCGCCAACAAAGGCTCGCTTGTCGGTGTCCGGCCCGACGACCTCGCCGCCTACGTTACGGGCAAGGTCCTCGAGCAGGTGCCGCAGCTCCGGCGCGAGGACATTGACGACCTCATGTGCGGCTGCGGGCTGCCGGGCGGCGAGCAAGGCTTCAACCTGGGCCGGGTGGTCAGCATCCTCAGCGGGCTGGACGTGCCCGGCTGCACCATCACCCGCTACTGTTCGTCCTCACTGCAGACGACGCGCATGGCTATGCACGCGATCAAAGCCGGCGAGGGGGAGGTCTTCGTGAGCGTCGGCGTAGAGTGCGTGTCTCGCTACGGCAACGGCACTTCCGACCCGGACGGCGCCCGCAACCCGCGCCTGCTGCCCGGCAACGACGAGGGCTTCCCCGATGTCTACATCGCCATGGGCCAGACGGCCGAGAACGTGGCCGAGCGCGAAGGCGTGAGCCGGGAGGAGATGGATCGCTTCGCCATGAACAGCCAGAACCGTGCCGTTCAGGCGCAGGAGGATGGCTTCTTTGCGCGCGAGATCATCCCTGTCCCGCTGCCCGGCGGGACAATGATGACCAGGGACGACGGGCCTCGCCCGAACACGACTATGGAGGTGCTGGCTACCCTCCAGCCGGCGTTCCGCGAAAACGGCCGCGTGACGGCCGGCAACGCCTGCCCGCTCAACGACGGCGCGGCGGCGGTGGTCGTGATGTCCGATCGCAAAGCGCGGGATCTCGGTATCAAACCGCTGGCGCGCATCGTCTCTACCGGGCTGAGCGCGCTCGAGCCCGAGTACATGGGCCTGGGGCCAATCGAGGCCTCCAAGCAGGCGCTCGCACGCGCCGGCATGGCCATCGCCGACGTCGATGTCGTCGAGATCAACGAGGCCTTCGCTGCGCAGGTCATCCCCTCGGCGCGCGGCATCGGCGTCGACCCGTTCGGCGACAAGCTGAACCCGTTCGGGGGCTCAATTGCCCTGGGCCACCCCTTCGGCATGACCGGCGCGCGCATCACCTGCACGCTCCTCAACGGCCTCCGCACGCGCGACCAGACCATCGGCCTCGAGACGATGTGCGTAGGTGGTGGCCAGGGTATGGCCATGATCCTTGAGCGGCTGAACTAAGCCTTCACGCGCTTGGGCAGCACCCAGTTCGGTCGCGGGTAGTGACAGGTATAGCCCCAGGGCACGCGTTGCAGGTAATCCTGGTGCTCGGGCTCGGCTTCCCAGAACGGGCCCGCCGGTTCGACCGTCGTGACCACCTTGCCGGGCCACAGGCCTGAGGCGTCCACGTCGGCGATGGTGTCCTCGGCGACCGCTTTCTGCTCCTCGTTGGTATAGAAGATGGCCGAGCGGTAGCTCGGGCCGATGTCATTGCCCTGGCGGTTGACGGTCGTGGGGTCGTGGATCTGGAAGAAGAACTCCAGCAGCTGGCGGTAGCTGAGCTTGGAGGGATCAAACACGATCTCGATAGCCTCAGCGTGCGTCCCGTGATTGCGATAAGTGGCATTGGACACGTCGCCTCCCGTGTAGCCCACTCGCGTGGATATGACTCCCGGCAGCTTGCGAATCAGCTCCTGCATGCCCCAGAAGCAGCCGCCGGCCAGGACGGCGCGTTCAGTCTGTTCGCTCATGTGTCACTCCTTCGGGCTTTGAAAAGAACGTTAGCCGATAACGCAATGAAAAGATGGCGCTTGCTTGGCGACTAGGGCAAAATGGAGCCGTATGACCTTCAGGCCGTTGGCCTTGGTGGTGTTTGCGTCGCTGCTCTGCGCGTGCGGCGGCGTGGCCGCGCCGGTAGCCTCGACCGGCAGCGCACCGGCTAAGCCAACCGGCAGCGCGGCGGCGTCCGGGGGCGCCGGCCTGACCAAGCTGTCGGTTGCGCACAGCGTCGCCTCGCCTGGCTTTTGGCCGCTGTATATGGCAGCCGATACCGGCATCTTCGCGCGCAACGGCCTGGATGTGAGCGTGCAGATCATCCCCGGCGCGACGAACGCCGCCGCGGCCATGGTGTCGGGCCAGATCCAATTCGCCCAGTTTGGCGGCGGAGCGGCCATGGCCTCGGCCGTGAACGGCTCCGACCTGCTCATCCTGGCCGTCATCATCCCGCGCCATCAGTTCGTGATCTACGGCGGGCCGGACGTCAAGACACCGGCCGACCTGAAGGGCAAGAAGGTTGGAGTGGTCTCGCTCGGCGGTTCCGAGGATCACATCTCCGTCCGCCAGGGTTTGCGCTACGCCGGGGTGGATCCGGACAAGGACGTCAGCATCCTGGCCGTCGGGCCGGAGCGGGTGGCAGCGCTTACCAACGGCGCGGTCCAGGCCGCCTCGCTCACGCCGCCCGATACCCTCAAGGCCGAAGCAGCCGGCTTCCACCCGGTGCTCAACATCGCCAGCACCGGGCTGCCGCACCTGGGCCAGTCCAGTGTCTCCACGCGCGCCTACGTCTCGAGCCATCGCGACCTGACCCAGAAGTACGTCGACTCGATCGTGCAGGGCATAGCCAAACTCCGGCAGGACCGCGCCCTGGCGATCGACGTGCTGGGCAAGCGTATCAAGTCAGACGACCAGCAGGCTATGGGCGTGGCCTACGACTACTACACCAAAGAGATCTATCCGGTGTATCCCGAGCCGAAGCCGGAGCTGTTTCAGGACGCGGTCGAGGAGCTCCAGAAGGAGGACCCCAAGATAGGCAAGCTGGATGTCAACACCATTATCGACGCGTCCTTCGTGAAGAACGCCCAATCTCGCGAGGTGGCGAAGCTGAGCTAGTGCGAGAGCCCGAATGAGCTCTCGATGTCCCCGCCTGACATGTAGGTGCCGATGACGTTGCCGCGCGTGATGGGCAGGTCGACGCGCGACGGGTGCTGCTCGTCGTGGTAGATAGTGATGCGCGTCGGCTTGGCCAACCTGACGTGATTGCGCGCGATGGCCTGGAGCGCGTTCTTGGGCGGCTCGTCGTCCGCGCCCTTGATGCGGATGGCGATGCGCTCCCCGGCCCGGAACAGCCGGCCCGTGGCCACGACGGGGAACCGTAGCTCGTAGATCTTCCCCGGCTCGAGGGGCTGCCGCTCATCATGCGCCAGCACCGGCTCCCAGAGCGTGCTGTCGCTGCGCAGCTTGCGCTGGGACGCGCGCAGCCAGCCGCGCGTGAGCTCGTGATCCTGTCCCTCGCCGTCGATGGCCAGGAGCGTGGCGAAGATGAGCGCCTCGGACCCCGTGGTCGAGACGTACAGAGTGACCGCGATGGGCCCGAGCAGCTCCGTGTTCTCGACGAGCGGTGGCGTGGCGTAGGTCAGGGCGCCGTGCTCGAAGCTGGATTCGTCGATTGAATCCGAGCCCTCGCCAGGCCACAGCTCGTGCTCACTCAACAGCCCGCCCGCGTGGAGGTAGAAGCTCATCCACGTCGCCTCCGGCGGCGGCCAGTCCTGCAGGACCTTCCATTCGCCGGTGGGCGGCATGAAGCAGCGGATGGGCGGCTCGTCCATGACGCCGTTCTCGACGCCCCTGAGCCAGTAGTCGAACCAGCGCAGCGCCAGGTCCTGGTACTGGTACAGCGGCCGGTCGAGGTACACGCCAGGGCCGATGAGCATCTTCTTGGGGCCGCCCCAGTCACGCCAGGCGGTGAACGCGCCGGGCAAGTGGAGCGGGTAGTTGCCCCAGCAGGCGCCCAGGATGGCCGGGACCTTGGCCTGCCGGTCGTCGCTCGTCCGGGCGGCATAGAACTCGCCGTCCAGCGGATTCAGGATCACTTCCACCAGCAGCGGGTTGGTGCCGGCTTCGGGGTGCTGCAGCGCTTCGCGCAGGGCCGGCACGGCCATGACCTCCTCGTCCTGCATCGCCCGGGCGATGGCCTGCTGGTAGGCGTCCTCGCCGACCATTTCCCTGTAGAACGAGCGGATACGCGGCCGGTGCAGGCTGTTGCGCCAGTGGGTCAGGAACCCGTGCGCCAGGATCCCGCCGTGATACCAGCTGTCGCGGTAGTAGTCCGTCCCGGCGAACGGCGCGAAGATGGCCTTCAGCGGCTTGGGGTTGCGCGCCGCGGTGAACTTGGCGATGCGCGCGAAGTAGGACACGCCGAACATGGCCACGTTGCCGTCGCTCCAGGGCTGGGCCGCCAGCCAGTCGATCAGGTCGACCGTGTCCTGGACCTCCTGCGGGCCGGCAAGCTGGTACCAGCCGTCGGACTTGCCCGTGCCGCGTACGTTGAAGATGGCGTGGACGTAGCCGCGCCGGGCGAAGAACGTCGGGTCGCCACTCTCCATGTAGCCGCGCATGGGCGTGAAACCGGCCGGCCGCATGGGGCCGGACTGCAGGTCCTTGTTGTATGGGTGCGCGCCAAGGATGACCGGGAAGCGCCCCTCCGCCGCCGGCCGGTACACGTCGCCATCCAGGTGCGTGCCATCCGGCAGCCGGACCTTCACATCGCGGTCGACGGCGACGTCGTACTTGCGCTCGGACGTCGCCCAGCGGGTGGTGAACATTAATCGGGGTCCCCGCCGAGTTTACCGAGGCGGGCTATTTGGGCGCTTAGGCTAGCATTGGCAGCCATGAACCCACGCCGCCTGCTTCCAGGCGCGATGGCGATCGTGCTGGCCGCTTGCGGCGGGACGGCTGCGCCACCGCCCCCGGCGGGCGCGCCGGCCAAGCTCTCGGCCGCCTACAGCAACGCGGGGGCGGACCACATGCCGGGCTGGATCGCCAAGGACGCCGGCTACTTCCTCAACAACGGCCTGGATGTCACCCTGCAGCTGGGCGGCGGCGGCACCAAGACGGCCGCCGCGCTGCTGGCCGGCGACTTCCAGTTGGTCGAGATGGGCGGCTCGGAGACGGCGGCTGCCGCGGCCGGTGGCGCCGACCTGCTGATCGTGGCCGCGCCGGCGCAGGTCTATCCCTACAAATTGATCGCCCGGCGCGAGATCGCCACCATCCAGGGGCTCAAGGGCAAGAAGCTCGCCATCTCCAGCACCGGCGGCTCCTCCGACGTCGCCGCACGCGTCGTGCTGCGGCGCAACGGCCTGGAGCCCAATAAGGACGTGACCCTGACGCCGGTCGGTGACGCCACCACTCGCCAGGTGGCCTTGTTCAATGGCGCCGTCGACGCCGAGGTTGATGGTCCTCCGGGCAGCATTAGGGCCGAGCAGGATCCCAAGTTCCACGTCCTGCTGGACCTCACCGCCGCCGGCATCCCGTCGGCCAACGCGGTGGTGGCCGGCCAGCGGTCCTGGATCCAGGCCAACCGTCCGCTGGTGCAGAAGTACGTCGACTCCATCATCCAGGGCGCCGCGCGATCCAAGACCGACCGCGAGCTGACCATCACCACCATCAGGAAATACAATGGCACCGACGACGAACAGGGCCTGCAGGGCGCCTACGAGTTCTTCAAGAACTCCATCACCGAACGCCCGCTGCCCAAGGTGGACCAGTTCAGCGACAGCCTCGAGATCCTGGGCGAGCTGAATCCAAAGCTGAAGGGCTTCGACGTGGCCCGGATTATCGACGACTCGTTCGTGCAGGACGCCCTCAAGCGAGGCGTCGACAAGAGCGCTTAGGGCGCAGGGTAGACCGGCAGGAGCAGGTGGCTGGGCCGGGCGCGGTCGTGATAGATGGTGTCCGTGCCCATCTTCACGCCCCAGTCGTGGCCGAAGGGCGCGTCCAGGAACGGCGAGTCGCCGGGCGCGATCTCCAGCCGGATGCGATGGCCCTTGCGAAACACCCATGAGGTTGGCCAGATCTCGATGTCGAACTCGTAGGTCTGCCCCGGCATGAGCGGCTCCACGCGGTCGTGCGGGTGCCACGGCCGAGCGGGCGTGCTGCGCTGCGGGTCTAGCGCGCGGTGTGAGGCTTTGAGCCAGCCCTTGGTCACGCCTTGCGGCGCCGACCCGCGTTCGCCCGGCGGCGCCTGATCGGCGATCTTTACCAGGAACTCCGTGTCGGTCTGATCCGATGACGCCCACAGCTTGAGGGCGATTGGTCCCAGCAGCTCCACGTCCTGTTCCAGCGGCGGCGTGCTGAAGGTCGCGATCTTAGCCGTGCCGTCCAGCCGCCCATCAGGCAGTAGCACGGCCGTGCCTGGTCCTGGCCAGCCGCCCCACTCTTTGTGCGGATAGTCGTAGCTGGTCGGTGGCGCGTCGTCGGGCGGGGCGTCCCAGGACAGGCTGCCGTCGTTCAGGGACTCGACCGCGCCGGCCTTGGCGCCGTTCAAGTACAGCTTGCTGAACTCGATCTCGGGCGCCGGCCACTGGTGTGCCGTCCGCCACCCTCCGCCCGGCCGCACCTGGTACCGGATGGGCGGCTCGTCCATGATGCCCGTGTCGATGCCTTTGAGCCAGTAGTCATACCAGCGCTTCAGCTCGAGATGCATCTCCTTGGAGGCGAACAGCTCCTGGGCGGCCATGAGCCCGGCACCGCCGTAGACCGTCAGCTTCTTGGGGCCCTGCGCCAGCTCGTAGCCCAGGATGTTGCCGCGGATGTGTACGCCCACGTTCTGCCAGTTGCCTATGGAGTACAGCGGCACTTTGATCTGGTGCAGCTTGGCCGAAGCGGATCTTTCTTGCCAGAACTCGTCGTGCAGCGGGTGGCGCAGGATTTCGCCGACAGTGTCGAAGCCCATCACGTTCGGTGGCTTGGGCTTGGGATCGTTCAGCAGGGTGCGCGTCCGCACTTTGGACACCCAGTGGCTGACGAACTCCATGCTCCAGATGCCGCCGTGGTACATGAAGTCGCGGTACAGGTCGGCGTTGGCGTCGAACGGCGCAATGCAGGCCAGGTGCGGCGGGTTCATGGCCGCCGCGTGCCACTGCACCATCGCGTAGTAGGACTCGCCGATCATGCCCACTTTGCCGTTGGACCACTCCTGCTGGGCGGCCCACTCGATGGTGTCGTACAGGTCATGTTGCTCGGCTGTGTCGAACAGCCGCCACTGGCCCTCGACCGACTTGCCGCTGCCGCGCGTGTCCCCGGCGATGTAGACGTACCCCTGCCGCACCCACCAGGTCGTGTCGCCGCTCTCGCGCGTACGGAAGGCGCTCCAGGGCGGAAGGTAAGCCAGGTCCTTGCGGTACGGCGACGACGAATAGAGCACCGGGTAGCGGCCCGGCTGAGCCGGCCGGTACACGTCCACGGCGATGTTCACGCCGTCGCGCATGCGCAGCATGACATCGCGGTCCACGACGATGTCGTCGCCCAACCGCAGGAAGTAGCTCGGATCCTCGAGAGGCGTGCGATCTTCCATCATGCCAGCGAGCACACCTCCCGGCACTCGCGCATGGCCCAGTTCTCGGCGGTCTCGTCGCCGCCCACGTACTCGCCGCGCAGGCGCGTGTCGCGCACGATGTGCGCCTCGTCGCGGTAGCCGCGAATGGTGTCGGCCTCCCAGCCCGGATCGGGCCAGGTGAACGGCAGCTCCACGATCGTCCCCGGCTCCTTCGCGGTCTCGGCCAGCTTCAGGGCCGCGCGCAGCACGCTCAGCTGTTCCTGGATCTCATGCGGCCGGCCCACCGGATAGCCCAGCGGGAAGTTCAGGAAGGCCACGCGCGGCGGCTTGACTCGCTCGGTGATGTCGATGGCGCTGGTCAGCGAGACCGTCGGAAAACCCTCGCGCTCCAGCACCCGGGCGACCAGTCCCACGGACTGGTGGCAAGCTGGTCAGAGCGGCGTATGAAGGACCAGATCGGCGCCGGCCTCCTTAGCCTCAGCGGCCATCTTGGGCGCCATTTCCGTCACCAGCTCGCGCAGCTTCTTGATCGACCCCAGCATGCTCAGGTGGAAGCCGGTCACGCTCCCGATGAAACCTTCGCGCGCCAGCTCCGCCAGGCGCTGGTACGGGAACACGACGTTGATGTCGGCTTGCCCCGGTCGCCTCACCGGTGTCGGGTGCGACGGCTTGAGCCGCTCGGGCGGCGTGGACTGCTCGATGCAGCGGAAGGTCATGTCGTTGGGGTGCTGGAACGGCGGGTCGGCATCCAGGTGCACGCCCGCGCTGGTTACGATCATCACTCTGCACGCGGACAGCGGCTTCCGCGGCGGCGTCAGCACCGGCGGCCCCATCTCCGCGATCGGCAGCGGCGGCAGCCCGGTGATCTCGCCCATCAGTTCGGCGTAGCGAATCGGCATTGGTGTCCTCCTAGCGGGCGGCTTGGGGCCGGTTGCGGCGGATGGCCTCGGGATTGGTGGAGTCCTCGCCCATGTAGATGCCCTTCTCCCAGGTGCGCTTCAGCGGGTCCTTGACATAAAGCCGCATGCGGCCGATGCCATGGATCTCCAAATCCACGCTTTCGCCGTCCTGCAGGGGGCCAAGGCCTTCGTGATTCGTGCCGCAGGCGATCAGGTCACCTGACCGCATGGTCATGATCGCCGTCGCGAACTCGATCAGCTCCGGCACGGGGTGCTCCATGTCGTCGGTGTTGTAGTTGTGGCGCAGCTGGCCGTCGACCCAGAACTGGATCCACACGTCGTTGGGATTGGGGATCTCGTCCGCAGTGGCAATGCACGGCCCGATCGGCGCGAATGTGTCGAACGACTTGCCCAGCCAGCTGCCTGCCTTCCAGGTCCGCCGGCCCTCGCCGCGGGCGGAGACGTCGATCATGCCTGTGTACCCGAACACGGCGCTGCGCCAGTCCTCCTTCGTCACGTTCTTGGCCGGGCCTTTGATGACCAGCGCCAGCTCGGCCTCGTGCATGAAGATCCACGGTTCGGTGAACTCCGGCAGCACGATCGTGTCGCCCGGGCCGATCACGGCGTCCTCGGTCGAGTTCTTGAGGAACATGTTCAGGGGCCGCGCCTCGAGCGCGCCGTGCTCCCAGTAGTTGGCGATGCAGGCCAGGATCTTGCCCGGGCGCGGCAGCGGCGGCCTCAGCCGGACCTCGCCCAGCGGTCGCGCCTCGCCTTCGGCGGCCAGCCGCTCCAGCTCGGGCCGCAGCTGACCGAAACCGTCGATGATGCCCTCCATGGTGAGCTGCGGCGTGTAGCCGGTGCGCACCGCCGGGCTGATGTCCACTAGCCCGCGCTCGGTGATCAGCCCGGGCCGGATCTCGCCGCCGGAGGGAGCTTGGAACAGGCACAGCTTCATGGCTGAGGCCAGGATACCGGGTCCGGTTATTCTGAGCCGGATGGAATTCGGCCTCTTCTCCAACGGCTTCCGCCCCCACACCACCGCCGCGCAGACCTACGACGAGGACCTCCAGGAGATCGTCCTAGCCGACGAGCTCGGCTTCCGCGACGCGTGGATCAGCGAGCACCACGGCGAGCCGGTGTACATCGACACGGTCGATACGCTGCCCATCCCCGAGCTGCTGATGTGCAAGGCCGCCGGGCTGACGAGACGCATCAGGATGGGGCCAGCCGTCAAGCTCATTCACCTCTACCACCCGGTTGACACCGCCATCCTGGCGGCTACGACCGACCACGTCACTAACGGCCGCTACATGTTCGGTTTCGGCTCGGGCTTTCCCAACCCGATCTTCTCCGTCGAGCGCGGCAAGTCCTACGAGGACCGCTACCCGCGCATGCTCGAGGCTCTGGACCTCATCCAGAAATGTTGGACCGAGCCTCAGCCGTTCGATTGGGACGGCCACTACTGGCAAGCCAGGAGTGTGACGGCGCTTCCGAAGCCGCTGCAGCAGCCGCTGCCCATGGCCGTGGCCACACTGACCGACGACACCATCGCCCTAGCCGGCGAGCGCGGCTGGACGCTGCTGTCGGTCGGCTTCCTCCCTCCCCACGTGCTGCGGCAGCAGGCCGACAAGTACGCCAGTGCGGCCCTGGCCTCCGGCCGTTCGCGTCCGCTGGAGAAGATCGCGGTGGCCTCGTTCGTTTACATCGCCGATTCCGTCCAGGAGGCGGCAGACGACCTGCGCGATGCCGTGAACCTCGAGATGGGCTATCAGAAGACTCGCGGCCTGCTGCAGTTCGTCATGCGACCCTACTCATTGAGCAAACCAGTCGACGACCTGAACTTCGACGATCTGGTCGAGCTCGGCATCTACAACATTGGCGATCCGGAGGCCGTTTACCAGAAGCTGCGCCGCTTCTACGACGCTTCGGGCGGCTTTGGCACGCTGCTGCTGTTTACGGGCAAGGACTGGGCTACCCGCGAGAAGCGCCACCGCTCGCTGCGACGCTTCATGCAGGAGGTCGCCCCGCGCCTGGCGGATCTCGTTGCCGGCCGCGAACCGGAGATCGAGCTTTCGACGCCCAGCGCCGGTTAGCGGGTGGCCCTTCTTCCGCTGTCGCTCGTTGGCGATACGCCGCCAGCAGCGCCTGCCACCACTTGGCCAGCCGCGGCTTCGGTGCGCTGATCCGGACCGAAGCTGGCCTGCCGCTCGGGCGCGCTCGCCGTGCGCATCGATGTAGCACGGCTGGCCGCGCATAATGCTGCCTATGTACCGCGCAGATCACGTCGGCAGCCTCCTCCGTCCTCAGGAGCTTCTGCAGGCCCGAGCGTCAGGTGCCGGCCCCGATGCTCTCAAACAAGCCGAGGACCAGGCCATCCTCCAGGCCCTCGACCTCCAGCGGCAAGCCGGCCTCGATGTGTTCACCGACGGCGAGTACCGCCGCGGCACCTGGCTGGGCGACATGGCGGATGCGGTCGAGGGCTTCGAACCGGCCAGCGTCATGCTCGAATGGCACGGCCCCGGCGGCGGCGCCGAGCCCAGCACTTCCCACATCGTCGGCAGCAAGCTCCGACAGAAGCACCGCCTTACCGAGCACGAGGCGAGCTTCCTCCAGGAGCACGCGCCTGGTCCCTGGAAGATGACCATGCCCGCGCCCAGTGTCTTCCAACTCTCCAGCTTCCAGGCTGGCACCACCGATAAGGCCTACCCGACGCGTTGGGATCTGCTCCAGGAGATTTCGGGCATCGTGAAACGCGAGGTCGAGGCCTTGATCGACGACGGCTGCTCGTATATACAGCTCGACGATGCCTTCATGGCCTTTTACCTCGATGCGTCCGGCCGACAGCGCCTGCAAGCTCGCGGCGTCGATCTGGAGCGCAGCCTGGACGAAGGCATCCGCGCCAACAACGACGCCCTGTCCGCGACCGAACGCCGGGACGTGACGGTCGGGTTCCACATCTGCCGCGGCAACTCCAAGAGCCGCTGGTTCGCCGAGGGCGGCTACGACGCCATCGCCGAGAAGGTGTTCGCCGGCCTGGCCGTCGACCGCTTCCTGCTGGAGTACGACGATCCCGCCCGTACCGGCGGCTTCGAGCCGCTGCGCTTCGTCCCGGGCGGCAAGACCGTCGTCCTTGGCCTTATCAGCACCAAAGTCCCCCAGCTGGAATCCGGTGACGACCTCCGCCGCCGCATTGACGAAGCGGCGAAGTACGTGCCCCTGGAGAACCTCGCCCTCAGCCCTCAGTGCGGCTTTGCCTCTGTTGCCGCCGGCAACGTCATCTCCTGGGACGACCAGCGCCGCAAGCTCGAGCTGCTCGTCGAGACCGCCCGCAAAGTCTGGGCCTCGTAGGCGCTAACCTAAACCTAGGGGGCTGTATGAAACGACTGTTTGCTCCAGGCATCCTCCTCAGCGTCGTCCTCGCGGCCTGCGGCGGCGGCGCGGCGCCGGCGGGCAGTGCGCCGGCAGCGCCCAACGCCCCCACGTCCAAGCCGGCGGGCAGCGCCAGCACGAAGCCAGCCGCCAGCGCCAGCTTCAACCCGGCGGCCAGCGCCGCCGCCAACGCCAAGCCCGCGGGAAGCGCGGGGGCGGCCTACAAGCCGTCGCCGCTGAGCCCGGCGGCGAACATCAAGTTCGGCGATCCCGTCTTCAACCCCATGGCGCCGGTGTACGTCGCGCTCGACCGCGGCTACTTCAAGGACGAGGGCATCAACGTCGAGCTGATCAACCTCCAGGCCGGCGGCCAGACCCAGGTGATCCAGTCCGTGGCCACGGACCAGGTGCAGTTCGCCATGGCCGGGCCCGACCCCGCCCTCCTCAACGCCATGGAGCGCGGCGTCGACGTTCGTATCCTGGCGCACTCCGTCAAGAACCGCGAGACCGATAAGACCGCCCAGTTCATGGTCCGCCAGGATCTCCTCGACAGCGGCAAAGTCAAGGGCCCGGCCGACCTCAAGGGCATGACCATCGCCGCCCCGGGCGAGCAGTCGGAGTTCTACATCGAACGCTATCTGGCCCGAGGCAGCCTCACCAGGGACGACGTGAAGATGCAGCGGCTCAGCCTGGGCGACATCCTCCCGGCGTTCAAGAACAAGGGCATCGACGCCGCCTGGGAGGTCGAGCCGCTGGCTACGGCCGCCGCCACCCAGGGCCTGGCCAAAACTGTGGCCTCAACCGGCGAACTGCTGCCCGGCGCCCTCGCCCAAACACTCGTGATGAGCCCCGCCTTCGGCAAGAATCAACCCGACGCGGCCAAGAAGTTCGTGATCGCCTACGTACGCGGCTTGCGCGACTACTATCACGCCTTCGTCAAGAACGACGGCGACCGAGCCCCGGTCGCGGCCGCGCTGGCTAACCACACCGCCATCAAGGACCCCAAGCAGTTCGACGTCATCGGCATGCACGGCGTCGATCCCAACGGCGTGTTCGACGCCTCCAACTGGGATCCCCAGCAGGACTATTTCCTCAAGCGCGGCATCCAGAAGACCGGGATCGATCTCAGTAAGTACGTCGACCAGTCCTATGTGAACAACGCTCTGCAGGTCCTCGGCCGAGAGTCCTAGCGCCGCAAGCCCATCTTCTTGAGGATGGGCATGACCCCGTCTTCCATGAGGTGGATGCCGCGGATGGGATCGAAGAAGCACGTCAGCAGGCTCTCGAGCCCGGTTTCCTGCAGCTGGCGCATCTGCTCGGCCACCGACTCGACTCCCCCGTACACGTGCCAGGCCGATAAGCCCAGCGCCCAGCGCATGTACATCTCACGGCCCATGCCGCCCCATTCGTCGTTCTCGTCCATGTCCGCGCCATGCCGCTGGACGAACGTCGTCTTGGGGTCGCGCGTGCGGCGGAAGATGAAGCTGTTGGCGGCTTCCTTGTCGACCTCGTCCTCCACCCATCTGACGATTTCCGCCGCCCGCTGATCGGTCTCGGCGACGATGACGTAGATCATGGTCGCCGGCCGGATCGTCCGTCCGTACTTGGCCGCCCGATCGTGGACGTTCTTGACCATAGAGGCGTACTCTTCCAGCGTCCGGCCGACCAGGAAGGCCCAGTCGCAGTGCTTGGCGGCGAAATCCAGGCCCACCGGCGAGTTGCCGGCGTTCATCAGGATCGGCCGCGGCTTGCGGTACGGGCCGGGGAGGACGGTCGAGTCGTAGGACTTGTAGTACATGCCCTCGAAGTCGATCGGCTCCTCGAGCCACAGCCATTTCATCAGGGTCACGAACTCGTCGGCGATATCGTATGCCTGGTCGTGGTCGCCCGGCTCCTGGCCGAACATACGATTCTCGCGGGTGTTGGTCGCGCCGGTGACCACGTTGAGGCCCCAGCGGCCTTTGGAGATGAAATCAATGGTCGCGCCGATCTTGGCGATGTGCAGCGGGTGGAACTTATAGGTGACGTGCGCGGTGGAGAACAGGCCGAGTTTCGTGGTGACTGGCGCGAGGCAGGCCGCCGCGGCCAGGAAATCCAGCGAGTAGTCGTTGTAGCCTGAGGCTCCGCCATGGCCCTTCCAGCGGCCGAACGGCACCTGGTACTCGTAGCCGATGCGCTCCGCCTCGCGGTTCAGGTGCAGGGCGGTGTCCCAGTGCCAGTAGTCGCGGTAGCGCGCGGTGTCGGCCAGCACGGCTTTGGAGGCGGTCATGCCGCCGGATAGGTTCCAGGCGAAGAAGCCCAGTTCCAGCGGGTTGCCGCTGCGGGTCTCCGGCTGGCCGCCCGGGTCGAACGGCCCGCGGATGACGTCAGCTTTGCGCGGCATCGTCTAGCGCCATCATGCGTTCGAGCGCCAGCAGCACGGCCGAGGTATCCAACTCAGCGCAGCCCATGTTGACGGCGGCCTCATACAGCTGCAGGTTGGCGCTGGCCTGGGGCACCGGCGCGCATCGGGCGGCGGCGAGCTCGTTCAGCAGCCTGAGGTCCTTGGCCAGCAAGGCGACGGTGAGCCGGGGCTCAAAGTCGCGCTGGCGCATCTTCTGGACGGTGCCCTTGATGACCGGCGAAGCGCTCGAGCTGCCGAGGATCACCTCCAGCAGCCGATCCAGCGGCATGCCGGCCTTCTGGCCCAGGGCCAGGGCCTCGCTGAGGGCGACCTGGCCGGCGGCCAGCATGCCGTTGGCCACCAGCTTGGCCACCCTCCCTTCCTCGGTCGGCCCGAGGTAATGCTGCTCCTGGCAGAGCTCGGCCATGATCGGGTGAGCCCTGTCGATCGCCCCCTCCGGGCCGGACATGAGGGCCGTCAGCCGGCCGGATGCGGCCGAGTCGAGGGTGCCCAGCAGCGGCGAGCGGACGTAATCGAGCCCTTTTGGGGCGCAGAGCGCAGCGACGCGTTCGGAGTCGGCCACACCGATGGTCGTGAGCTCGATGAGCAGCAGGCCGGGCTTCGCCCCGGCGAGCAGGCCGTCGGGCCCCTGCAGCGCCGCCAGCACGGCGGTTCCGTCCGTCACGCTCATGAGCACGGCCTCGCATGTCCCGAGCTCCCGCGGGCACGCGGCCGTCCGCGCGCCGGGCAGGTCGGCCTTGGCCGCCACGGCGTCGAACACGTTCAGCTCATGGCCGGCGTCGACCAACCGCTGGGCCATGCGCCGGCCCATCCGGCCCAGGCCAATGAAGCCCAGTTTCATGGCCCTACAGTATGCACGGAACGGCGGGCCCTCCCTGCCAGTGGCTATGGGCGCGATAATCCCCCTCCATGAAGCTGGTCTGCTACGACGCGGGCGGCGGCCCCCGCGCTGGCGCCATCGTCGAGGATGCCGTGGTCGACATCAGCGCCCTGTTCCGAACCGCCGAGCCGCTGCGCGATGTCCAGGCCTTCCTCGAGCTGCCCGGCGAACCTATCGAGCGGCTACGCGATGCCCTGGCCGCGGGGCAGCTGGCCGAGCCCGTGCCGCTGGCTGGCGTGCGGCTGCGTGCGCCCGTGCTCCAGCCGCCCACCGTGCGCGACTTCTTCGCCTTCGAGTCCCACGCCAGCGGCGACGGCGCCCGCCAGCTCTCCGACGCTTGGTATCGCTTGCCCATCTTCTATTTCTCCAACACCCTGCGCATCTTCGGCCCCGACGACGAGGTGCCCTTCCCGAGCGCCTCCAATCGCCTCGACTACGAGCTCGAGCTGGGCTGCGTCATCGGCCGCGAAGGGACCAACGTGAGTGAGGCCGATGCCATCGACTACATCGCCGGCTTCACCATCTTCAACGACTGGAGCGCTCGCGACCTGCAGTACGACGAACGGGCCGCTGGTCTGGGACCCGCCAAGGGCAAGGACGCCGCCACCAGTCTGGGTCCATGCGTGGTGACCGCCGACGAAATGGCGCCCTACTTGCGCGATGGCCGCCTCCATGTGCGATGCACCCTGCGAGTCAACGGCGAGCAGTGGATGGACGGTCACGCCGGGGGCATGCACCACACCTGGGGCGCCTTCGTCGAGCGCGCCTCGCGCGATAGCCGGATCGTCCCCGGCGATGTCTTCGGTAGCGGCACGGTCGGCGGCGGAACTGTGGGCGAGGCCATTCGCAAGGGCTACAAGGCGCGCTACCTCCAGCCCGGCGACGTCGTCGAAATGGAGATCGAGGGCATCGGCGTGCTGCGCAACACCCTCGGCCCGAAGATCGGCGAGGACCCCAACTACCGCTACAAGGCGCCGCCGATGCCGGAGCTCTGGCCCTAAACTGTCAGGCACACAAGACGAGGAGACGAGGACAAATGGCAAGCGCAATCAACATCACCAAGCTGGCTCATGTGGGACTCGCGCCCAAGGATCTGGATGCGTCGGCCGCCTTCTACACCGAGCGTTGGGGCCTGGACGCCATCGACGAGTACGGCAAACAGAAGTTCCTGCGAGCCGAAGGGCCCGACCATCACATCGTGACCCTCACCGAAGGCAGCGGCGGGCTCGACCATTTCGCCTTCGAAGTGGCCAGCCTCGAGGACGTCGACCGCGCGGCCGACGTGCTGGCCGAACAGGGCATCGAGCTCGTCACGCCGCCCACAAAGGAGCTGGAGCCGGGCGTGGCCAAGGCCATCCGGTTCAAGGATCCCGAGGGCAACGTCGTCGAGCTGGTGGCCGGCGTGGATACGGTAACGGACCCCTACGGCCCGCGCGACGTCAAGCCCCGGGCCCTCAACCATGTCGTCCTGCACACGCCCGACCGCCCCAGGATGGAGGCCTTCTATCGCGACGTTCTCGGGTTTGAGCTATCCGATACCCTGCCCAACTTCATGACCTTCTGGCGCTGCAACGCCAACCATCACTCACTGGCCCTGGCCCAGTCGCACGACGGCAGGACCGGCCTGCACCACGCCGCCTTCGAGCTGAAGGACTGGGAGGAGTTCATGCGCGCCGTGTTCTGGATGGGCGAGCGGCGCGTCAAGCGCATGTGGGGCCCGGGCCGGCATGTGGCCGGCAACAACCTGTTCTCGTACTACTGGGACCCGGATGGCAACGTGGTCGAGTACACCGCCGAGGTCGAGCAGATCACCGATCCCAACTACGTCCCGCCGGTGCGCACGCCGAGACCCGATATCCCCAACATGGCCGACTACTGGGGCGGCCCAATGCCCCCGCGCTAGCCGCTACCTCCGAAGGCCCATCTTCTTCAATCGCGGGATGACGTCGTCCTCCATCTGGTGCAGCCCGCGGGCGGGGTCGAGGAAACAGGTCAGGATGCTCTCGATGCCCGTCTCGTGGAGCTGGCGGATACACTCGGCCACGGTATCGTAGCTGCCGTACAGCTTCCAGGCGCTCATGCCCATGGCCCAGCGCATGAACATCTCCTTGCCGAGGCCCAGCCACTCGTCTGACTCGTCCCAGGTCTTGTAGCGCTGGCGAATCCCGCTGGTCGGATCCGACGCGTGGTTGATGAAGAAGTTCCGCACCGCCTCCATGTCGACTTCGTCCCGCACCCAGTCCACGATCTCCTGGGCGGCGGCGTCGGTCTCGGCCATGATGACGTAGACCATCGTGGCGGCGCGGATCTTCCGGCCGTAGCCGTCCGCCAGGGCATGGACCTTCTTGACCATCTCGGCGTACTCCTCGAGCGTCCGGCCCGTCAGGAAGGCCCAATCGCAGTGGCGGGCGGCAAACGCCATGCCGACGTCGGAGTTGCCGGCGTTCATCAGCACCGGCCGGGGCTGACGGACTGGCTTGGGGCTGATCCGCACGCCGTAGGTTTGGTAGTACTGCCCTTCAAAATCGAGCGGCTCGTCGCTGGTCCAGATCCATTTGAGGCAGGTGATGAACTCGTCGGCCATGTCGTAGGCCACGTCGTGCTCGACTGGTTCCTGGCCGAAGATGCGGTTCTCGTTCTGATTGCCGGCGCCAGTGACCACGTTCAAGCCCCAGCGGCCCTTGGACACGAAGTCGATCGTCGCACCCATCTTCGCGAGATGGACGGGGTGGAATTTGTAGGTTACGTGGGCGGTGGAGAAGATCGCCAGCCGGCTGGTCACCGGCGCCAGGCAGGCGGCCGCGCCAAGGAAGTCCAGCGAGTCGTCGTTCCAACCGCTGGGCCCGCCGTAACCCCGCCAGCGGCCGTAGGGAACCTGGTACTCGTAGCCAATCCGCTCGGCCAGCTGGTTCAGGCGCATGGCCGTGTCCCAGTGCCAGAAATCGCGCATGCGCGGTCGGTCGGCCAGGACGGCCTTCGAGGCGGTCAGCCCCGAGGCCAGGTTCCAGGCGAACAACCCCAGCTCCAGCGGCTGGCCGCTGCGCGTCTCCGGCTGGCCGCCAGGATCGAACGGGCCGCGCAGCTGGTCGGCTTTCATGCTTGCTCAGCCATTTCTTCGGGGCTCAGGATACGACGCCCAAACCGCGCCGCGACCCGCTCGGCCGTGCGCCACGCCAGTGCCAGGATGGTGAGCGTCGGGTTCACCGACGAGCCGGTCGGGAATAGCGCCCCGCCGGCCAGGTAGAGGTTCGGAACGTCATGGCAGGCGCCGAACGCATCCGTTACTGATCCAGCGGGATCGGACCCCATGCGCGCCGTGCCCAGCGGGTGCACCTGCACCGGCGCCTGCCGGAAGACCTCCGTCGCGCCGGCGGCGCGCAGGACCTCCACGCTCATGTCCTGGGCCGCGTCCATCAGGCGCACGTCGTTGGGATGCCACTCGTAGTGGACGTGGGCCCTCGGCAGGCCGAACGGGTCGAGGTCGCCAGGGTCGATGGTCACGCGGTTGGTGGGCGTCGGCAGCCCCTCGCAGATGGTGAAGAGCCCGGCCATGTGGGCGTAGTGGCGCATGACGCGCTTCAGCTCAGCGCCCCACAAGCTGCCTAGCCCGCCGTTGGCGGTTCCGGCCGGGAGAGTGGTGTTGGTCTCCATGGCGAAGCCGCGGATGTAGGGCTTGCCACGCTGTGTCTGGGCGAATTCCAGGCAGCAGAGGTGGTTTAGGGCGAATCCTTCCCAGGGGTTCATCCGCTCCGGAAACAGGCCCACCGCGTGCGCGCTCGGGTGCGACATCATGTTGCGTCCGAGCTGGTCGCTGGAGTTGGCCAGCCCGCGCGGATGCTTGGGACTTGCGGACGCTAGCAGCAGCCGTGGGATCTCGACGGTGTGGCACGCCGCCACGACCACGCTGGCTGGCTGCAGGTGGGTGGCGCCGCGCTTGTCGGTATATTCGACAGCTTCGGCCTCCGTGCCGTCCGGAGTGGTCGTGATGCGCCGAGCGATGGACTCGGCTCGCAGGTCCAGCCTGCCTGTCGCCAGCGCAGGCGGCACTTCGGCGACGGCAGTGTTGTACATCGCGCCGGTCCGGCAGCCCATGATGCACCAGCCGCAGCCGCAGCAGGCCTCGCGCCGCGGCCGCGCCCGCGAGAGGATGCCCACCGGCCCGGGCGCGGTGCGCAGTCCCAGCCTCTCGAAACCGCGGCGCATGACAACAGTGTGGTGGTGAAAACCGTGCGGCGGCTGCGGATAGGGCGCGCGGCCGGGCGGATCCCAGGGCGTGATCGCGCCGGCGACGCCGATGTGCCGTTCGACAGCGTCGTAATACGGCGCCAGGTCCTCGTAGGTCAGCGGCCAGTCGGCCAGGCTGGCGCCTTTCGGCTGACCTTCCTGGGTAAGCGCCCGGAAGTCGTCGGGAAACAGCCGGAATGCCGCTCCCGTCCAGACCATCGTCCCTCCGCCGACGCCCAGGCCCGAGTTCAGCACACGCCGGGCGCTGCCGGTCTGGACGTACTGGTCCTCGGGCCACCAGATCTTCCGGCCGGCGATCTCATCCTCGACGAAGTCGGTCCGCGGATCGTAGTGCGGACCGGCCTCCAGCAGCACGACGCGCAGGCCGGCCGCGGTGAACAGCCGCGCGAGCAGGCCGCCAGAGGCCCCGGCGCCGACGATGCACACGTCGGCGGGAGCGTGCTCGGTCACGGCTCTTCGATCCGATGGGCCCACCCGCCTCGCTCCACCGAGGGGCCGGGAAAGCCGGTGACCTGCCGGCCGGCCGCGGAGCCGTAGAACAGCGCCACGATCAGCCCCCGAATGGCCGGCCAGAACTGTTCCGGTGGAGGATCGCCGGAGCGCCAGCCGTCGGGTGGGGTGCCGCGCGTCAGCTTCTCGATCGCGGCCTGCCGATTGGCGGAGGCGAGGTCCGCGAATCCCAGCCGCTGCAGCGCTTCAAGACCCCGCGTAATCGGGTCCTGCGCGGACCGGCTGCGCAGCGCTGCGGCCGCTGCATCGGCCGTGCCGGCCTCCCTCGCGCCCGGCAGGTCGTCGCTGGGTACGATCTCGCACGCCAGCGCCTCCAACGTCCGGAACCACGGCTCGGCCACGCCCGGATAGTAAACTGGCGCGTCATGACTCGCCCTAGAGGCCTCTTTCCCTGGCTCTTGCCACTTGCCGCTTGGTTTGCGCTCGCCGCCTGCGGCGGGACCGCCGCGCCCGCCAGCCCGAGCGCAGCCAAACCGGCGGCTTCGCCTGCTGCAGCCAGCGCTGCTGCCAGTGCTAAGCCGTCCGCCAGCGCCGCCTCCGCAAGTGCTAAACCGGGGGCCGGCGCCTCAGCCGCTGCGAAGCCCAGCGCCAAGCCGGGCGCCGTCACCGTCAAGGTCGGCGTCACCGAGCCGCCCAACGCCGCCAACTCCAGCTATCTGATCGCAGAGGAGAAAGGCTACTTCGCCGAGTTCGGCATCAACCTCCAGCCCGAAGTGTTCAACACCGCCCCGGCGCTGGTGGCGCCGATCGCCGCCGGCCAGGTCGATGTCGGCTCCCTCGGCATTAATGCCGGCCTGTTCAACGCCCTCAACCGCGGCATCAAAGTCGCCATGGTGGCCGATTCGGCCTCCATCGTGCCCGGCTTCGACAACGTCACCATCGTGGTCCGCAAGGCCCACGTCGACAGCGGCCGTTTCAAAAACGTGGCCGATTTCAAGGGCATGAAGTTCGCCATCGTCTCCAAGGGCACGGTTTCCGACTACGGTCTCGAGAAGATGCTCAAGCCGGCCGGGCTGACCCTCAAGGACATCGACCTGACTGTGCTGACCTTCCCCGACATGCGCGCCGCGCTGGCCAACGGGGCGGTCGATGCCGCGTGGGAGATCGAGCCCTTCAGCACCCAGGTGCTAGACACCGGCTCGGTCGTCCTGGTGAAGCGCGGCGCCGACTTCATCCCCGGCGCGCAGCTTGCCTCGGTGGCCATGTCGCCATCCTTCCTGGCCAACCGCGACGTCGCGGTGCGCTGGCTGGCGGCCTACCTCAAGGGTGCGCGCGTGCACAACGACGCCTACGGCAAGAAGGACCCCCAAGCGCGGGCGACCGCCTTCGAGATCCTCAAGAAGCGCGTACCGGGCCTGACCGACGCCATGCTGGAAAGGATGGGCCCCGCCGGCGCCCATCCCGACGGCAAGCTGAACGTCGAGAGCATCGACGACCAGCAGCAGTTCTTCGTCCGCTCCGGCTCCCAGGAGAAGCTGGCCGACCTGAACCAGCTGGTCGATTCCAAGCTGGCTGAGGAGGCCGTGAAGCTCCTCGGCGGGCCCTATAAGCCGTAGGCGCCGGCCCGTTCCGCGGATGAGCTTACGCGCAGGTTCCATCGGCCTCTTGGTGCTGCTGACCTTATCCGCCTGCGGCAGCCAGCCGGCGGCAAGCCCGTCGGCCGGCGCAGCGAAAGCGACCGCCGCCGCGGCCTCGGTGGGCGCCGCACCAAGCAAGCCGGCGGTTGAGGCACCCGCGGCATCGGCTGACAGCAAGCCGGCGGCCGGCGCAGCCCTCAAGATCAAGGTCGCCACGCAGGGTATCGCCGCCAACGCGCCGCCCTACATCGCGCAGGACCACGGCTACTTCAAAGAGCAAAACCTGGACGTCGAGTTCGTCAACATCGGCCAGACCGACCAGATGATCGCGCCTCTGGCCACCGGCCAGGCCGATGCTATCACTGTCGGCGTCATCACTACGGTCCTGAACGCCATCGGGCGCGGGATCGAGATTCAGTACGTTGCCGACGGTGGAGCTGCCAGCCCTGACCCGAAGAACGGCTTCACCTCCACGCTGAACTACATGGTCGCGCCGAACTCGCCCATCAAGGACTGGAAGGACCTTAAGGGCAAGACCTATGGCACGCCCTCGCCGGGCGGTTCGACGCCGCGCATCGTGCTGGAGAAGGGTCTCAAGACGGCCGGCCTCACGCTGGCCGACCTGACCGAGAAGATCGTGCCCTTCGGCGACATGCCGCTGGCCACCTCGAACGCCAGTATCGACCTGGCCCTCGGCGTCGAGCCGTTCGTAGCGCAGGGCGTGGAGAAGGGCCTGTGGGCCAAATGGAAGAACGCGGCGTCCATCTACCCCGGGGTGCAGCTAGGCGGCCTGTGGTTCGGGCCGCACATGGCCCAGCTCGGCCAGGACGCCGGCAACCGCTTCATGATTGCCTACACCAAAGCCCTGCGCGACTACTATGAAGCCTTCGGCCCCAGGCGCCGCAACCGCGACGAGATCGTGGCCATCACCGCCCGCAACACCGCGCTCAAGGACACAGCGCTGTACGACAAGATGGAGTGGAACTACGTCAACCCCAACTGCTCCGTCAACAAGCAGACATTCCGCTCAGACCTGGCCTGGTTCGGCGACAACAACTTCACGCCCAAGCTCGATTTCGACAAGGTCGTGAACGACAGCTATTGCCAGGCCGCGGTGAAAGCCCTGGGAGAGTACAAGGTGTAAGCGCGTGAATAGAACAATTGGACGAGAGCTCATCACCATAGAGTGATCGATTTGCTATGATGTCGAGAAGACGACGAGATGTACCGCCAAGGTTTGGAGGAGCATCAACTCTTTGTGCTACAGGGCACTCCAGAGGTGCCGGACGACGGTTCCTACTATGTGCTCTTTCGGGGCGATGTAGTTGGGCGCTTCCGCTCGCTTAAGCAGGCAACCGCCCGTTATCAGGAGCTTCGCAGCAGACTCAACCTGAAGCCCCGAGAGGTCCCGAAGCTGACGGTTGAGGAACTCCGGCAGCGTGAGCTGGAGACCGTCTCAAACAAGCGCCTCCTGTGGACGGATGAGGATTTCGCCCGGGTAGATCGGAAAACGCGAGGTAGGAAGGGCACCCGAAGTGCTGGCTGAGGCGCCAGCGATCTATCGCCAGCAGCGACTTGCTTGGCCGGAAGACGAAACTTCCGTGAGATTCCTAAACCCGATCTCGGGCGACAACAAGCATCTGCCCGTGCACCGCTGGGTGAACTGGATCGCGGGCTTCAGTGGCGGGTTTGTTGGGCATCTGCTTGATTGCCAACTGGCGGCCGGCGAACTCGCCCCTGGAGATGTCGTGCTCGATCCATTCATGGGCGTTGGTACCACCCTCCTCGAGGCCCAACGGCGCGGTTTGGAGTGCATCGGCTTCGACATCAATCCCTTTCCGTTTCTCGCCGCAAAGACCAAACTTGAACTGGCTGAATTAGACGTCGCCGATTTGCAGCGGCGGATCGCCGACTACAGGGCGCGCTTGCAGCCGATAGAACTCGCGATCGACAATGAAGATTGGGAGCACGTCCCAAAACCCAAGCGGGCTGCACCCAGCGGATTCCGCTCGCGAATCCCATTCTTCGCCCCATTGGTGGAGGCCAAAGTCTTGGCCACTCTCGACTTCATTGACGAGATCCCATCCGAGGCCAGCCGCGATCTTTTCCGGCTGGCGTTTGCGACCACCATGGTCAGCTTCTCGAACTACAGCTACGAACCGTCACTGGCAACCCGGCCCGGTTCCGGAAAACCGTTGATCGAAAACGCGTCGGTCGTCGGAATCGTGGGGGCGAAGCTCGCTGAGATGCTTGTCGACATCGAGCAGCACATTCGTATCTTGGCCGAGGCGCCCGGCGACCGAAGGTTCTCCCTCTATTTAGAAAGCTTCCTTCATGGCGCGAATCGGCTGCCGGAAAACTCCGTTCACTTTGTTGTGACCTCGCCGCCGTATCTCAATAACTACCACTATGTGCGGAATACTCGGCCGCACTTGTTCTGGCTCGACTTCGTCAGCAGCCCTCAGGACCTGCGGAGGTACGAGACCGCGAGTTTTGGCAAGTTCTGGCAGACCGTTCGGGATGGGGAAGAGATCAATCTCGCCTTCGACATGCCCAGATTGCAGGCGCTTCTTGATCAACTTCGGGCGCTCAACCCCGAAAAGGGCATTTATGGCGGTGCCGGATGGGCCAACTATGCGGCGAGCTATTTCAATGACAGCGCAACTTTTTTCGAGAAGCTCCATCGCGTCCTGCGCCCGGGTGCCTCTGCAGTGATCGTTGTGGGAAACAATCTGCTCCAAGGCATCGAGTTTCGGGTGGATGATGAGATGGTCGCGATCGCCGAACGAATGGGATTCCAGGCGAGGACCGACGTCATCCGAGAAACGCGGGTCGGTTCCTCAATCATCGGGACGGGCCTGCGAGAAAAGCCGGGCGGACGCTGCTCTCTCTACGAGGCCGCCGTCACCGTCACAAAGCGGCGTTAAGCGCGCGTGTAAAGCGCGTGCCCGGAGGGGTAGTTCCGCACCTCCTTGTAGAGGATGAATCCTAGAGGCAGATAGGTCAGCTGCCAGTCGGGCAGGTGGGACCGGCACAAGTTTTTCAGAAACTCGTCGGCAGGACCTTCGTAATCGTGTTCCAGCTCGACGGTCTTGTCCAGGTCCTCTTTCCAGCCTGGCTCGCCGCCCCTGGCATCGGTTTGGTAGCGCAGCAGGTACGGGAGCTGTTCTTTCACGCGCCTCAGCACTCTGCCGACCGTGTATCGCCCGGCAGCGATCTGGACGTGGTGCGACGGAATAGCTGGATGCTCCTTGTGGTACAGTGACGGCGTCGATTCGTCCCTGCGTCGACCCGGATCGTTCGAGCCAAAGCCTTGGAAGTTCCAGGGAGCCTTACCCTCCTCACGATAGTGCTGAATCAAGAGATCTTCCGAGGTTCTTGCGTCCCAGGGTGGCGGAAGGATCACGAAGTTGCATTCGGCGCGTCGTATGTCAAGCCCCTGGCGCCCCCGCAGATGTCGCGCGTGGCGCGTCAGCCGGTTGAGCAAATTGGCAGTTTTGCCGACGTAGACATCCCGGCCGTCATAGCGGATCCGGTATACTCCGGGGCTTCTGGTAGCGCCAGCTTCTAGCGCATCTTCTAGGGGAACCCATCCTTTTGAGTCGTCGAGGCGTCCCGTGAGAAGGGTCAGAATGGCCTGGCTCTCGTCATATCTGAAGACGCGCGGGCCAGCAAGCGCTGGCATCGGCTGGCCGCACACAGGACAAATCTGCTCGCCTGCCACGAGCGCAGATATTAACAGCTAAGCGCTTGCTTTTGGACGCTAACCCCGCTCCACGTTGGGGTGGCGGATGCGGCTGTACGGCGTTCCGGTCCGCACCCAGGCTTCTGCCATGGCGATGGCGCAGCCCAGGCCCTCGAGCACCGGCACGCCGATGGCCTCGGCGTACTCCATCGCCGGAAACTCGATGGGCGACATCGACATGCCGTGACAGACGATCAGCTCTGCGCCGGTGTCGCGCACGAGGCGCTTGCCCTCGCTCACAAAGCGGTCGAACAGCTCCTGGCGCCGGCTGGGCATATCGGCGTTGGACATCTCGGCTGCGCCCCACCCCGAGATCAGGTGGTCAAAGCCGTAGGCCGTGGCCTGGCGGCGCATCATCGGGTGGCCGCTGGAGCGGTAGCTGATCACTCCGAAGCGGCTGCACATCATCGACGCCATGGCGTACGTCGCCTGCGTCTGGCCGATGATGGGGATGCTCACCCGCGAGCGCGCGATCTCGACGCCGAAGTCGATCATGCCGAACGGGGACGCGGCATCGTAACCCTCCTGCTCGGCCTGGATGAGCCGCTCGGCGATCCGGATGTGGTTCTGGGCCAGGTCGTAGGCGGTGGCCTCGCCGCCGCGGCTCATCGGATGGAAGCCCGACCGCTCGCTGGGAAAGCCCACTTCTACTTGTGTGGCCGGCGTGCTGTAGGACTTGACGCGCTCGATGCGCCGCTGCTCGGCCTCCGCCGGATAGACGCCCTGAGCCGTTGGAAGAACGACGAGGATCCGCATAGCAGCAAACGATACCCGAGGAGCCATAGGCTGGATGTACTAGAGGCTGGCCGGCCCCCTCCTAGCCATGTCGTTCCCTGGGGATCGGCCGCCGAGCCGTGATGCGGTTGGCTCTCGAAAATGAGGCTCTTTCCATTGATCTTGGCCGCGCCGCCTCCCGACACTGGGAGGTGGGCGGAATGCGACGCATCGTAAGCCTTGGGCTTGGCGCGATTTGCGTGCTGTGGGTTTGCCTGGCGCTGCCGGGGATAGCCTTCGCCGCAGGCTTGGTGGGCGCCGCGGCCTCCACGGCCAGCGGGGCCACCCAAACGGCCGCCTCGACGGAGAGCGGGACGACGCAGGCTGTCGCCTCCACCGCCAGCGGGGCGACTCAGACGGCTACCTCAACCGCGAGCGGGACGACCCAAGCGGCTGTCTCGACCGCGAGCGGGGCTGGCCAGGCGGCGGCAAGCACCGTGAGGCGTGCAAGCCAAACCGCCGCCGGGACGACCCAGGCCGTGAGGGCTGCCGCTAGCGGCGCCACCCGCGCCGCCGGCGGGACGACGCAGACCACTAACAGGTTGGCCTCCGGCGCCACCCAGGCGATCGGCGCAGTGGTGGGCGAAACAGCCCAGGTCGTGAATAGCGCGGCCACCGGCGCTACTCAATCCACTGGCGGCGTCGCGCAGGCGGCCGGCGCCACGGTTGCCGGTACAGCTCAGGTCGTGACCGCTGCTGGGGGAGCAACCCAGACCCTCGGGCTGGCCGGCGGGACCGCTCAGACCGCTTCCACGGCGGCCAGCGGCGTCGTCAACGCGTCGGCCGCCACCGTGACCCGGTTGGCGCGAGCGGCCACTGTCCCGGCCCGCGGACTGGCCGCCGACGCCGTCGAGCCCGTGGCGTCCGTGGTCACGAGTGTGGCTGAGATCGCCGCCGAGCTGCCGGCGGCTCCAGCGCCCGTTGAGGCGCTCAGCCAGGTTGGCGCCATCGCGGAGCCAGCCCCCATCGAACCCCTCGATGCGCCAACCGCCACCGCCGAGAATGCACCAGCCATCGACAACAGCCCCGAGCCGGCGCCGGAGCCAGCGATGGTCACGCCACCATCTGCCATCGCCGCCGCCGCGGGGCTGATCGACCGCGCAGCCTCCGAGGCGCAGTCGCAGATCGCGCGGCTGCTGCCCGTGGCCGGCCGGCTGGTGCACGACATCGTGTCCTACCTCAGAGGCGCGCTGCGGCCGGCGCAGGCTTCCGGCCATGACCGCTCACTGATCCCCACCCTGGTCACCCGTCTGCCTGGCGGCTTCCCGGCCGCTATCCGGGGCCCGACCCGCTCGCCAACACCGTCGCCCGTTCCTACTGCAGCCCCGGATGAGGCCGAGTCCACCGGCGGGATATCGAACGACGCCCCGCCAGGCCCCGGCGCGAGCCTGCTCTCGCACCCGGCCCTCGCCCCGCCCCTCCTTTGGGAAGAAGCGCCCGTTGGCGCGCTTCTCCGCCCCGCGCTCGTCGCCCTTTCCGGCCTAGTTCCTCCCGGCTGAGCCGTCCCGTCGCAGTGCGCCTGGTGCGCACAGCGAACGTCGGCGCGCATCCCCAATCAGCCACAACACGGGAGGATTGCTTTTGGAACCTCGATTACGTCTGCTCGTTCGGCTGCTTGCCGCGATGGGCGGGCTGGTGCTCGGCCTGCTCCTCTGGGCGGGCGCCGCTCTGGCCCACGGCTCCCAAGCCGCGCAGCAGCTCGAATACACCGTTGCCCCGGGAGACACCCTCTGGGGTTTGGCGCAGCGCTTCTACGGCGACGGCGCGCGCTACTCACAGATCGTCGCCGCCAATGCCGGCCGCCAGATGCCGGATGGCCGCCGCCTGACGAACGCCAGCTCTATCGACATAGGTTGGAAGCTGCTCATCCCGAGCTCCGAGAGCTCCGGCGGCGCAGCTGAACGGCCGGCCGAGTACACGGTCGCACCCGGCGACACTCTGGCAGGCATCGCGGCGAAAGTGCTCGGCGACGATACCCGCTGGCCGGACCTGTTCAACGCCAACAGCGGGGCGACCACCGACGGCAAGATCCTGACCAACCCGAACCTGATCTGGCCAGGGCTTCGCCTGACCGTTCCCCGGTCCCCAGCGGCGCCGGCCCGCACTGCACCGGCCACGGTCGCCGCGGGCTCGACCTGTCCCACCGAGTGGACGTGCGCCGACATCGGCTCGCCCGCGGAACCTGGCAGCCAGCGAGTGAATGACGATCCCCTTGGCGACGGCACGTTGACCTTGTCCGGCGCCGGAGTCGAGTCGGTGGCAATGCCTACCGATCAGCTCCATTACGTCTGGCGGACGCTGCCCGGCGATGGCGGTATCAGCGCTCGTATCTCACAGCCGCATGCGCTCGGCGGTGGTCCGAGCCTTGCCTCGGCCAAGGCGGGTCTCATGCTGCGAGGCAGCCCGCAGCCGGGCGCGCCCTACTTTGAGGCGGCGGTTCAGGGCGGGGGGTCGGTCAGGGTGGAGTACCGCGCCGTGCAGGACCGGCCGGGCGCGTTCATCCTGCTGCCGCAGCCGGTCAGCTTCCCGAATCCTGCCGCGGCAGCGGCCGCCAACGGTGCGGTGTACCTGAGAGTCAGGCGGGTCGGCAGCTCCTTCTCGGCGTACTCGTCCCCTGACGGCGCGGCATGGAGCCTCATCCCGGGCTCGGCGACCGACATCCCCAGCCTGGCCGGGCCGGTTCTGGCAGGTTTGTCCGTGAGCTCGCTCAGCTCGTCAGCCTTGAGCGAGGCCACCTTCCAACGCCTGGTCTTCTCGTCCGGGGGAGGAACGTGATGGCCGCCCTGCTGCCATTCACGCGCGTTCGGCCTGATGCGTTGATTGTCCATGGCCAGCCGGTGTTCAGGCGCGGACTGCGCATCATCCTGGCGCCGTTCGTGGGCGACGTCCTGGAGGCGCACACGGCGCCAGACGTCCGCCGCCTGCTGGAGGGCGGCCCAGGAGTGGTGCTGCTTGGCCTGGGAACGCCCGGTCTGAGCATGAGGATGATCGCGCGCACCAAGCGGCTCGCGCCACACATTCGTGTGTTCGTCATCGCGCGCGAACGTCGCGACCCTCGGCTCGTCGAGGCTATTCGAGCGGGCGCCGACGGCTTCATCCTCGAGGACGACCCGGCCGACGCCGTCGTGGAGCTTGTTGCCGGCCTCTTCGACAATCCACCGCGAGGTCGCCGCCAGCGTACCAGCCCCCACGGCCAGCGCATCGAGCATCACCTGGACCGCATCGAGCGGCTCTGCTGGCAGCGGAAATATCCCCAGTCGGCGCGCGTCTTGAGCGCGCTCAAGCTGGCGCTGATCGGCTGCGCATACGGCTCCTGGCGCGCTAGGGACGCCTACCTGCCCAGGCTTGCCAGAGCCTGCGAGGCCTTGCAGAGGGAGTTCATGCAGGCTGAGATTCGTGACCTGGAGGCAAGCTCATGAGCGGCTGACAGCGCCGAGCGTATAAGCTGGCGTCCATGACGCTCATCGAGCAGCTCGCGGATTGGGTGCTGGACTTCGATTTCGACCGGCTGAGCGAGACGGCCGTGCGGCATGCCAAGCTGCTGCTGCTGGATTCGATCGGCTGCGGCCTGGCGGCGTTGCGGGACGAGGAGAACTTTCGAGCGGTGGTCCGCCTCGCGGACGAGCTCGGAGGGAAGCCCGAGTGCACCATCCTGGGCTCCAGCGTGCGGACCTCGGCGCCTGTCGCGGCGCTGGCCAATGGCGCGCTGATCCGCGCCCTCGACCTGAACGATGCGTACTGGGGTCCCAACCGCGGCGGGCATCCCAGCGACAACATGGCCACGGTGCTCGCGGCGGCCGAGCGCAGCGGGTCCGCCGGACGGGCCGTGATAGAGGCCATCGTGGCCGGGTACGAGATCGACGGCCGCATCCGCGATATCGGAGTACGCGACGGCGACTTCGACTACGTGACGTACATCGGCCTGGCTGCCGCGGCGACGGCCGGGAGGCTGTTGGGCCTCGATCGCGAGCGGCTGGCCGACGCCCTCGGATTAGCGGCCACCTACTCACCCGCGCTCGGGGTGGTGCGCGGCGGCCACATCTCCGCCGCCAAGTGGCTGGGCAGCGGCCTGGCCGGCCACACCGGCGTACTGGCGGCCTTGCTGGCCGCGCAAGGTCTGTCCGGCCCGCGGAATGCCTTGGACGATGAGCACGGCTGGGCCCACGTCGTCATGCCCGGGGCGGACCTGAGTCGCCTGGTCGCCCCGGCCGAAAAGGACTTTCGGATCGAACACGCCAGCATCAAGGCGTACCCGAGCGTGATGACCTCCCAGGCTGCCATCGCAGCCACGCTGCAGGCCCGAGCCGAACTCAAGGGCGACCCCAAGCAGATCGAGCGCGTCGATGCGCGCATGGCCGACATCCCCATGGTCCGCTCGCACGTCGCCAACCCTCAGCGACGCTATCCCGCCAGCCGCGAGACGGCCGACCACAGCCTGCAGTTCCTCATAGCCGTGGCCCTGCTCGATGGCGAGCTGACGCCGCGGCAGTTCGAGGGCCATCGCTGGCGCGATCCCGAGGTCCTGGCCGTTATGGATCGCATCCACATCGAGCTCGATCCGGCGCTAGCGCGATATGCCGACACATTCCCTTGCTGGGTCAGGCTGACCCTGCGCTCCGGTGAGAGCAGCGAAGCCGACGTGCCCTATGCTCCCGGCCACCATCACGGCGGTGGCATGACCGCCGAGGCCGTCGGCGCCAAGTTCGATGTCTACGCACCCGGCCGGAGCGCGGTGAAGGACTTCGTCCTCGCGCTCGAGGTCCAGCCGGACGTCCGCCCGCTTATGGCCCGAGTGGGGTCGTGATGCGGTAGGACCCGCTGTAGACGTCATCCGGCATCTGCACCGTCCCGCCAACCTTCTCGATCTCCTCCCTGAAGCGCTTCCGGATGTAGGGGTCCTCGTTGGGATAATCGATATTCCCGCCGCCCTCTTCGATGTTGACGTTCACGTGGACGATCTCGTCACCCGGAGCGCCCGACTCCTGGCGCGGCCGCGGCCCGCCCCAGTAGTTGATCAGCCGGAAGCGGTCTTTGGCGATGCCGAAATGCTGGTGGAACCACGTCCCGCCGCCCGGCGCTGCCGTGACCAGTCCGCCCTCCTTGTAGCGCTGCTCGCGCACCAGATCCCCCTTGCCCGCCTCCCACGGCCGCATGCCCAGGGTCTGGGGCCAGCAGAAGGTGTAGCCCTGCCCTCTCAGGCACACCAGCACGGCTTCCGACGAGTGGCCGTGGCCCGTTGAGTAGCGGCCGGCCGGGTACTCGGCGATGAAACCGTTGGCCTGGTGCTCCAGGCCGCGGAAGCCGGGCTGGATGCGCCGATAGCCGGGCGCGCGCTGATTGTCCAGCGGCAGATCGCAGTTGATGATGTCCGGATAGACGTTGCTTTTCAGCAGCGCCCGCCGGTGCACCGGGTCAGGCACCAGGTCCGTGCCCGGCTTGAAGAACTCGGCGTCGTCCTCGAAGCCATGCGGATATTGAGCCGGGTTCTCGAAGATGAACTGCCGGTTGGGGAAGATGTCCATCACCGCCGGCGCGTTGTTGGCCGCCAGCAGTAGCGCCGGGCTGGAGGTGGCGTTGACCAGCCGGTGCCAGGTGTTGAGCGGCGCCCTGAAGAGGGTGCCCGGCTGCCACTCGAAGACGGCTTTCTTGCTGCTGCCCTCACGCCATACCTCAGTCGTGCCGCGCCCTTCGAAGACGATGAAGAATTCCTCGTACAGGTGCTTCTCCGGATTGAGCGCGCCGGCCGCCGGCACCTCCACCACGTACATGCCCTTGATGCCCAGGAGCCCGTCCAGGGCGATGAAGCTGCCCCGTCCGCCCAGGCGCTTCCAGTTGCCCAGCGTGAGGTCTCGGATGTCGTACACGCCGATCCCCCGATAAATGGGAATCTCCTCCTCGCTCATAAACACCTCGTAGGGTGTCGGCGGGCGGCGCGCCCTCATTTGTCCGGCGATGCGCCGGTCGTCGGTCGGTGCTTCGAATGCCATTCAGCCTGCCCTTTCCGCTGCCGCGTTGATGTCGCTGGCCACGTCCACGACCGCCGGTCTGCCGGCCGCCAGCGCCTGCCGGAGCGCTTCCTCAAGCCCATCCGGCTTGTCCACCCGCACGCCGAAGCAGCCGAACTCTGCGGCCACGCGGGCGAAGTTCACCTCGCCGAACACCCACATCTCGTGCGCTCGGCCGCGCTGTTCGCCGCCGTAGGCGACGTCGAACAGCCGCTTCTCCTGGTTGTAGGCGTGGTTGTTGTTGACGACGATCACAGCGTTGATGCCGAATCGTGCCGCCGTTTCCAGCTCGGCCAGATGGTACATGAAGCCGCCGTCGCCGTTGAAGGCCACGACCGGTCTGTCCGGCAGGGCGCATTTGGCGCCGAGCGCCGCCGGGAATGCCCAGCCCAGGGAGCCGGCGCACCGCAGGTAGCGCTGCCCGGGCTCGTTGAGCTCGACCATCTGGCCGGTCCACATGCCCGAATGGCCCGTGTCGGACACCAGGATGCCGTCCGCCGGCAGCACCTCGGTGATGGCTTTGCAGATGCGCTCGGGCCGGATCGGCACGGCGTCCGAGCTGCGCAGCGGCTCGACACGCCCCTTGTAGCTGGCCACGCTGTCGCGCACCTGAGATAGCCAGGCGGCCCGGTCCGGAGGCGGCCCGGCGCGCTGCAGCATACGCTGGAGCGACACCTTGGCGTCGCCCAGGATGCCTGCGGTGACCGGATAGTTCCTGCCGATCTCCTCAGGATCGATGTCCAGCTGGACGACCGCCTTGGGCTTGGACGGGACCGTCCAGTTGGTGGTCACCTGGCTCCCGGTGTGGCTGCCCACGAAGAACACGACGTCGGCCTTGCCCACGATCTCGTTGGCGCACGCCCGGGAGTAGGTGCCCGGCACGCCCACGTTCAACGGGTGGTTGTCGGGCAGCGTGGCCTTGGCGTTCAGCGAGGTCGCCACCGGGATCTGCAGTCGCTCCGCCAGGGCGGCCAGCTCCGGCCCGGCGTCGGACAGCGCCACGCCGCCGCCGGCGACGATCACCGGTCGCTCGGCCTGTTCGACGACGCGCAGCGCCTGCTCGATGGCGGCCGCCTCCGGCTCCGGCCGGAAGGCCGGGAAGCAGGCGAACTGGGGCTCGCACAACGGCTCCATGTCCGCTCTCTGGCGGGCCAGGGCGCCCTCGTTGCCGGGGATGTTCAGGTGTACCGGCCCGGGGGCGCCGGTGGTCGCCGCTCGGAACGCCTGCCGCAGCAGGTCGGGCAGGCGATGCACAGCGTCAACCCGCGCCGCGAACTTGGTCACTGGGCCGAACATGGGGAAGTCGTCGATCTGCTGATACCCGTGGCGGTAGTGCGTGTTGGCGTCGTCGCCGCCGGTCACGGCGATGACCGGCGAGCAGGCCATATAGGCGTCGCGGAGGCCGGCCGCAAGGTTGGCCGCGCCGACGTGCTGGGCCAGGCACACGCCCGGCCGGCGCGAAGCCCGCGCGTAGCCGTCGGCCATGTAGGCCGCCGCCTTCTCGCCGTGGGTGACCACCCGGGTGATGCCCAGGTCCTCCATCTCGGCCATGGCCTGCATCAGCACCGCCGGCACGAAGAACACATGGCTCACGCCGTAGCCCTGCATCATCTCTGCGAACAGCCGGGAGCCGGTCATCTCAGGCATGGTGGCATCATACGGCCCATGCTCCTGAATTACGACCGCGCCATGGAGATCATGCAGGCCAACCGGCTCGATGGGCTGCTGGCGGCCCTGCCCGAGAACGTCCTCTACCTCACCGATAGCGAAGGCCACCTCACCACCGGGTTGTTCCACTTCTTGCACTCCTACCGGCCGTCGTACTTCGCCATCCTGCCGCGCAGCAAGGACGCGCCGCCGACCTACCTCGCGCCCGCCGCCATCCTTGGTTACCTGGTCGACCAGCCTACCTGGATGACTGTCCGCCAGTGGGGCGAAGGGCCCGACCTCCCGCCCGAAGATCACCTCGATGACGCCGCCCGGAGTTATGTGCGGATCGTCAAACAGGCGCGGGAGAATGGCGTGCCCGGGCCGGCCATCAAAGCGCTGTCGATGACGCTGAAAGACCTCGGCCTGGCCAATGCCCGTATCGCCGTGGACGATCCGGCCATCCAGGCGCAGCTCCATGAGGAGGGCTTCGCCGCCGCCAACCTGGTGAGCGGGTACGAGGTCTTCCGCGGCATCCGGGCGGTCAAGACGCCCGAGGAGATCGAGCGGCTCCATAAGGCGTCGGACACCAACGACCGCGCCCTCAAGGCGCTGTTCGACGCGGTCCAACCAGGCGTGACCTGGGGCGAGCTCAAGAAGGCCTACGAGTACGCCTGCATGGACCAGGGCGCGGTGCCGCGCTTCTGGGGCGCGGGCAGCGGGCCCCATCCGTACCGCTTCAACCTCTTCCAGACGGGCTCGCCAATCCTCGACGTCAAAGTCAAAGAGGGCGACGTCTTGAAGCTTGACGTGGGCTGCACCTATCAGAACTACTGGGCCGATACCAACGGCACCATGGTCTGGCGCGGCAAGCACCCGGAGTGGCTGGACCGTGCGGCCGTGGCCTTACGAGAAGCGCGCGACGCCTACAGCGAACACCTTCGACCGGGTGTGCCCATGAACAGGTGCATCATCGCCCTGGAGGAGGTCGCCTGGAAGCATGGCTTCCGCGAGTTCAAGGCGGCCTGGGGCCATGGCCTGGGCCTGCAGGCTTACGACTTCCCAACCCCGCGCATCGACCGCCACACCGCCGCCGTATGGGAGGAGGGCATGGTGTTCAACATCGAAGGCGGGCCCACCCATATCGGTGAGGGCTCGCACAGCCTGGAGAACACGTACGTCATCACCAGGAACGGCTTCGAACGCTGGTCGGCCCACGACGGCTTCCTCAAGGAGCGCGCATGAGCCAGGTCATCGACGTCCACAACCACATCATCCCGTTGGCTCTGATCGACGCCATCCGGCGCCAGCCCGACAAGCTGGGCAGCCATATCGAACGCAGCGCCGACGGGGTCGAGTTCGACGTGCAGGACAACGGCAGGGCCATCCGCGTGGGCCGAAGCCGGCACACCGATCGGGAGATGCGCCTCCTGGACATGGCCGAGGCCCGCATCGACATCGCCGCCGAGTCGCTGCTGCCGCCGCTGTTCCGATACTGGGCGCCGGTCGAGGTAGGCGTCCGGCTCAGCCGCATCGTGAACGACGCCATTGCCGAGGACGCCGTGGCCCACCCGGGCCGCCTGCTGCCCATGGCTATGGTGCCGCTGCAAGGCGTGCGCGAGGCGATCGCCGAGCTGGAGCGCTGTGTTTCGGAGTACAAGATGCGCGCGGTCATCATCGGCACCAACGTCCAGGGCAAGAACCTGGACGAGCCGGAGTTCTTCCCCTTCTTCGAGCGCTGCCGCGACCTTGGCATGCTCATCTTCGTGCATCCCGAGGACGTCGCCGCTGCCGATCGCCTCAGGCGCTACTACCTGAGCAATTTCATTGGCAACCCGCTGGAGACGACCATCGCCATCGCCAGCCTGATCTTCGGCGGCGTCCTGGAGCGCCTGCCCGATCTCAAGATCTGCTTCGCCCATGGCGGCGGATACGCCGTGTTCGGCCACCACCGCTGGGCCCACGGCCAGACGGAGCGCAAGGAGGCCCAGACCACGCCGAAGCCGTTCACCGACTACTTCCGCCTGCTCCATTTCGACACGCTCGTCCACGATCGGTTGACCATGGAGTACCTGATTCGCTCGGTCGGCGCGGATCGCGCCCTGCTTGGCACAGACTACCCGGCCGACATGGGCAACTGGCGCCAGGTGCCCGTCATCGAGTCCCTGGAGTTCCTCTCGCCCGAGCAGAAGGACGCCGTCCTCGGCGGTAACGCCGCCCGGCTGATGAACCTGAGCGCTTAGGCGATCAGGCGCTCGCGCGCCAGGCCGCGCTCGATGAGCGCCAGCACCTTGATGGCGTCGCCGCGGTACAGCCCGCGGATCACCAGGTTGTCGGCGCTCGTCGTGCCCGTCACGTGCACGTCGTACAGCAGCGAGGAGGGGACGAGCTGTACGCGGGCCATTCGCTCGTAGGGCAGCGTCATCTTCACCCGGTGCTGGTATTTCCAGGTTTCCCACTCCAGGCCCTGGTCGGTTACGACCAGCTCGCGACGCCACCAGTAGGTCATGCCCAGGCACTCCACACGGGTCAGGATGCTCGGCGGCCGGACTTCGGCCAGCGGCATCCGCAACGAGCTCGGTCGGGGGCTGCGGTGAAAGTCGAGCACGCTTGATTGTCGGCAGGCGGAGGCTATCTTTGGAGGGCTTGTCCAACCCGAAGCAAGAGCTCGTCGTCCATGGCTGGCTCGGCCGTGAGACCCAGGTCCACGATGGCTGGGTGACCGTAGCCCGGCTCGGCGATCTGGCGGACGGCCAGCGCCACGCGGCGGATGTGCTGGGCCACCCGGTGGTGCTGGTCCGCTTCGGCGACGAGGTCCACACCGTGGACGGCTACTGTCCGCACCGCGGCATGCTGCTGACCGACGCCAGGCTCAAGGGCACGGCCATCGCCTGTATCTGGCACGGCTTCGAGTACGATGTCCGTACCGGCGAACTGGTCTGGCCCGAAGCGAAGTGGGCCGGCAGCTGCCTGGCCCTGCCCGTCTACATCACGCGCGTTCGCGAGGGCGCCGTGGAAGTGCGGGTGAGGCTGGAGCGCTAACCGCACCTCACGAGGAACTCTGGGCCAGCGCGAGGAGGTTCCCTTCGGTGTCTCTGAACCAGGCGGCGCGAACCGGGCCCATGGTGACAATACTGTCCATGCTCTTGAACTGCGGCAAGTCGTAGTCCTCGAAGACGACGCCTTGCGCCTTCAGCCCGGCCACTTCTGCGACGATGTCCGTCACGTCGAACTTCGCCTGGGTGTGGGTCCCCGACGGCGCGCCCCGGCTGGGGAACAAGACCAGTATCGAGCCACTACCGCACTCGTAGAACACCTCGGCAGGATCGTCGCGAATTGAAGTTAGGCCGAGCTTCTCGGCGTAGAACCGCTTGGCCCGTTCCATGTCGGCAACAGGTAGGGTCGCACGGACGGGCGATTGCTGCAGCATCGCCCAGAGCTAGTAGCTTACAGCGCGGTCGTGCTTCACGATCATGTCTGCATAGGCAACAGGATTAGTGAACGTCGCATTCTTGCCGGCCAAATCCTGGTCGGTCACCCCACGGGCGCGTCCTCAGCCGCCTCATATGTGGATTGGGATGCGGTTTGCTACTGCTTTCGCGATGTGTTCCTGCAATGGCGGGAACCCGACGGGCGTGATCGCATCTGCGATGACGTCCTTCATGAGCACGGTCGCTTCTGCGATCAGAACAATGCTGGCCTGGTGGCCCGCTTCTATTGCGCCGTTCGCGCCGATGAAGGGCATGGCCGCCATAGTGGGGTCATCAGACCCATGCGTGCCCTGGAACAGAATGGTCGCCATGGGACCTCCTTTCCGGTCGGGCCCATCTTCGACTGTGAACTTCTTGCGTGCAACCGGACTATCGGTGGTAATTCATGCCAGAACTACTTACATTGACCATGTCGGAGCCCATGCTGCTCCGTGGTAGTGTGTCGCCGTGGCGCGGCTGCCGATCATCGCGAGCGAGTAGGAGGGGTCCATGAAACGGATGCTGCTGGTGCTGGTTGGCGCGTTGCTGCTGGCCGCCTGCGGCGGCACGGCCCCGGCGAGCCAGCCCGGAAGCGCCTCCGCCGGCGGAGCTGACCTCTCCTCTTGGGAGAAGGACACCTATCAGGCCGCCCTCAAGGAGGGCAAGGTCGTCGTCTACGGCTTCTGGAACCCGGTCCTCGAGAAGATCTTCACCGAATTCATGGCTGCCCGCTATCCGGGCGTCCAGCTGGAGACGTTGACCAGCCCCACGGCCACAGAGAAGCTCCGAACTGAGGCCCAGAGCGGTCAGCGCATCGGCGACGTCTACATCGGCGGTGCGACCAGCGGCCTCACCCTGAACCAGCTCGGCCTGAGCGAGCAGTTCGATCCGCCGGCCGAGAAGGAGGGCGACGCCAGGTACGTCATCCCGCCCTCGTCCTCGACCAGCTTCCCGCAGGTGGTGTACACGCTCCAGGGTAAGGGCATCCTGATCAACACCCAGAAGGTGCCCGTCAACAAGGAGCCGAAAACGTGGCAGGACCTGCTGGATCCTTTCTGGGCCGGCAAGAAGCTGGTCATCGACCACCCGGCGCGTGGCTCGGGCTCTGGCCCCTCGTGGGCGCGTTGGGTGTCCGAGCAGCCTGACCTTGGCCGGCCTTTCCTGGAGGGCCTCATGAAGGAGGAGGTCGTCTTGGCCACGAGCGCTGCCACGACCTCGATCAACGCCGTGGCGCGCGGCGAGTACTATGGCTATGTCCCGCCCTTCCCGTCATCGCTCCAGGAGACCAGAGGCGCGCCAGTGAAGTTTCTCTGGCTCGGGCCCAAGACACACGGTGTGGCCAATAATGTCGTCCTGATTAAGCAGGCGCCGCACCCAAACGCGGCCAGGCTGTTCATCAACATGACCCTGCTTTCCGGCTTCCAGGAGGCGCTGACGAAAGGCGCCTGGCAAACGCCCGTGCGGCTGGGAGTGTCCCTGCCGGACCCGATCGTCAGCTTCGAGGGCCACAACGTCTACGTCGATAACGAGCAGGATCTAAAGCGCACGCTCGACTTCGCCGGCTCCGTGGCTAAGGAGATCTTTGGCCAGTAGCGCCCGCGCGGCAACGCTATCCGAGGGCCTGGGCCTCCACTTCCCGCGTCCCACACTCGGCCCCTCGCTCATCCTCATCTTTGGCGTCGGTCTCGCCCTTCTTGTCGCCTCCCCGCTTGTCGCCCTGCTGTTCGGCGCTTTTCTGGACGCCCGGCCTGGCCAGGCAGGCTCGCTCAGCCTGGCGGCGTTCTCCGAAGCGTGGTCCGATCCCGCTGCGTGGAAGGCCGCCGCCACTTCGGTGTGGCTCGGCCTGGCGCGGCTGAGCCTGGTGGTGCCCATCACCATCTTTCTGGCCTGGGCCATCAGCCGTACCAACATGCCCCTTCGCCGCGTCTGCGAGAGCATCCTGGTCAGCCATATTTTCCTACCCTTCCTGCCGCTGGCCATGGCCTGGGCAGTCCTGGCCAGTCCGCGCTCCGGTATGATCAACGTCGCCCTCCGCGGCCTCCTTCGCCTGAATGCCGACAGCGGGCCGCTGAACATCTTCTCCTACGGCGGGCTGCTGTGGCTGTCGGCGTTGGGCATACCTACTTATCTGTATCTGCTCATCGCCCCGGCCTTCCGTTCCATGGACACGTCGCTCGAGGAGGCGGCGATCATGTCTGGCAGCCGGCCGGGAAGGACGCTCTTGCGCATCACCGTCCCCGTCCTGGCGCCAGCCATCCTCGGCACCGCCATCCTGGCCTTCGTCCTGGTACTCCAGAGCTTTGAGCCGGAGCTGGTCCTGGGCACGCCGGCCGGCATCTTCGTCTTCTCGACGCAGATTTACCGTTACATCGAGAACTTCAGCGTGCCGCGCTATGGCCCGGCAACAGCCCTCAGCATGCTCTTCCTGTTGGTCACCATGGCCCTGCTGATCGTCCAAACCCGACTGCTGAGCGGCCGTTCATTCACGACCGTCGTCGGGCGCGCGTATCGCGTGCGGCCCATCGACCTCGGCAGGTGGAAGTTCCTTGTGCTGGCCGCCGTGCTGACGTACGTCTTCCTCAGCACCATCCTGCCGCTGGCGACCCTCACCCTGGCCTCGCTGATGCACATCTACGGCTACTTCGGCCAGGATTGGTTCACTACCGAGCATTACCGCGAGCTGTTCCGCAGCCCGAAGCTGCTCCTGTCAGTGACCAACACCCTCATCCTGTCCGCCGCCGCGGCCACGGCGGCCGTCTTTGTGGCCAGCATCGTCAGCTACGTCCACCACCGCACGAAGGTCGCCGGTCGCGGCCTGCTCGATTCGCTCACCTGGCTCCCGGTGACCGTCCCAGGCATCGTTCTGGCCGTGGGCATGACCTGGGCCTACGTGTCGTTCGTGAGGCTGCCCTTCCGCTTTTTCGGCACGATCTGGATCCTCATCCTGGCGGTGAGCATCACCACGTTGCCCACGGCCGCGCGGGTCATGAACGGCACCATGGTTCAGATCAGCGCCGAGTTGGAAGAGTCGGCCCGGGTGCACGGCGCAGCACTCTTGGCGACGCTGCGCCGGATCATGCTGCCGCTGCTCGCGCCAGCCGTAGCAGCCGCCTGGCTCACGCTGTTCGCCTTCGCCATGAAGAACTTCGTGACCGTTTCGCTGCTCTACTCACCGCAGTCAGTCGTCGTCTCGGCGCTTCAGTACGAGATGTGGAACGGTGGCAAAGCCGAAAGCGCCACCGCCCTGGCCAGCCTAAATATGGGCGCCTGCCTGCTGCTTGTTGCAGCCTACGTGGTTATCGCTCGCGGGCTCGGACGGACGGCGGCTTAGTCCGCCAGCTTCTGGTGCCCGTCGCCCTCGGTGAGGGCTTCCTCGTAGTAGAGGTTCAGCGCCCTCAACGTCGGCAGGTCGTTGATCGAGAACAGGATGGCGTCCTCGCTCTTCGACGTGTTGGCGTGCTCGTGCAGTGCCCACGACGGCATAGCCAGGATGCACCCCTTGGTCCACTCGAAGGGCTTGCCGTCGACCACGGTCACGCCCTGCCCCTCGGCCACGTAGTACACGGCGCTGCCGGTATGGCGGTGGGCCTTGAGGCGCTCGCCCGGCCGGATGAGCTGGATGGCGCAACCCATCGACGTGAGAACCGGCCCGCCGGTCTGCGGATTGGTGTACTCCAGGCATAGCCCGTCGTAGGGATCGCCGGCCTCGTCGCGCATGGCCATGAGGGCCTCTCGCGCATTCTTCCAGGAGTACAGCAGCAGCGGCGAGTAGGGCTTCTTCTCCTTGACCCAGCTCGGCGCCAGCGATGGATGCCCGTGCACCCGCTGCGAGCTGTTGGCCGGCCGCCGGTCGGGCACCTGGCGCTGGTCGTAGAACTGGAAGAAGATCGCGTCCAGGTCGAGCACCAGCGGCACGTCCAGGCCATCCATCCAGACCACCGTCTCTTTGGCGTCGTTGCCGTGGTCGTGCCACGACCAGCTCGGCGTCAGGATGAGGTCGCCCGGCTCCATATAGACCCGCTCGCCGTCCACCTTGGTGTACGCGCCCGAGCCCTCCATGATGAACCGGATCGCCGTCGGCGTATGACGGTGGGCGCGGGCCACCTCGCCGGGAAGCAGCACCTGCACCGCGGCCACCAGCGTGTTCGTGGTGGCCCAGCGGCCTTCCAGGCCGGGGTTGAAGAGCTGCATGGCGCGCCGCTCCTCGCCCACGGGCACTGCCTGGCCCGACGCTTTCACCACGCGGTCGATCAGGTCGGCCTTCCACATATGCGGGATGGCCTTGGGATGCGGACGGTCCGACATCTGGCCGGCCAGCTCCCACAAGCCGTACATGTGGTTGCTGTGGATCAGCTCGTGGAACGCTTGGGCGGTGGTGGGGGCTTCAGCAATCATTTCTCTCTCCTAAGACGTAAGTCTAGGCTCCTCCGGCCACCGCCGGATCGAGCTCCGGGTGCTCGACGAATGCCTTGCGGAGGTCCTTGGTGGCCTCCAGCCAGTCCTCGCCCCGGCGCAGGAAGAAGCCGCCTGAGCGAACACGGTAGACGTCGGGATTGTCTACGCCGGGCGGGGCCACGCCCCGCTCGAGATCGCGCACGGCCTGCAGCAGCCGGCGCCGGACGCGGATGACCATCACGTCGGCGCTGCCCAGGTGCTCGTTGGAACGGTCGAAGATCGGGCCCATGCTCTCGGTGATGGCCTGGTCCTGGGTGTGGATGCCGGGCAGGCCGGTGAAGTCGCCGGCTCGCTGCTTCTCACGATCGATCAGGTAGTCGTTCCCGGCGTTCGCTGCCAGGCGGAAGCGGCCGAACCAGTCGGTGGTGTTGGGCAGTAGCCGCGCTCGCGTGCCGGTCTGATCGCCCGACGCGGCCGCCCGGCCGATTAGCCCCCGGAACGACTCCCTGGAGGACATGCTGTAGAACATCACGTGGGTGTCGTCCAGCGGCACCCAGGCGCGCACCAGCTTCTCCAGGCCCAGCACGCCCACCGGGATCATGGCGAAGCAGGGGAACAGGAACTGCGCCATGCGCCAGTACTCTAGATCGTCGTGCGCCGGCCGGTAGGCGGCGTACATGGCGCCGTACTCGGTGTCCACCACTGCGTAGCGCGGCTGACGGTGCTTGAGGGTGTAGTACTGGAAGGAGCGCTCCGGAACGTCTTCGGGTTTGGCGCCGCCGAAGTGCAGGAAGGCCAGGTGGCTGGTGTCGATCTCGCCCTCTAAGCCTTGCAGCCAGTTGCAGTCGCGTTGGATGGCCTGGACCGCCCACTCGCCGTCCGGCAGCATGTTGGGCTCGAGGTCCGGCAGCGGCGGCGGCTGCTTGCGGGGGCCCAGGTAGGCCCACACGATCCCGCCCCGTTCCCGGCAGGCGTAGGCCGTGGCCTTGACCTTGTGCTTGAAATTGGATTCGGGCGGCTCGTTGGGCATGTCGACGCAGTTGCCCTGGACGTCGAACTTCCAGCCGTGGTAGACGCAGCGCAG